>Ga0194117_10000105_pt1 | contig 115807 bp, 93 predicted proteins | sample TA2MahsurfametaG_FD_160579 | JGI IMG/M metagenome (GOLD analysis project Ga0194117, IMG submission 160579) | Freshwater microbial communities from Lake Tanganyika, Tanzania - TA2015009 Mahale N1 surface | ecosystem: Environmental > Aquatic > Freshwater > Lake | place: Tanzania: Lake Tanganyika... | reverse complement strand
GTTCACGCCACTGCTTGCACAGTGGCCGGAGTCCCACCTTGTCACTGCCGATGTCGGCGATGGGCCGCAGAAGTACGCGGTCTTCGAGGGGACATTCATCATCGGGGTGCCGCTCGCAATCGCAGCCGATGCCAGCGAAGGCGAGCACACCTTCACGCTGCGCTTGCGCTATCAAGCGTGCGATGCAACGACCTGCCTCGCACCGACCGAAATCGACATGCCCGTCACATTGCGTGTGGCGGCTGGTGCGGCGATGCCTGCACTCGATGCGGCACTGAAGGACTTTGACGCGAGCATCTTCGCAGTACTCAACAGTGGTGGAGCCGGTCCGCGTTCGGTCCGCTTCGACTTCTTCGGTGCGACATTTTCCGTTGATCCGACGGGCACTGGCTTCCTGCTCGTGCTTCTGATCGCTGCGCTCGGTGGAGCGCTGCTGAACTTTACGCCCTGCGTCCTGCCCGTGATTCCACTGAAGATCATGGGCCTCGCGCACAGTGCCGGCAATCGAAGGCGCTGCGTGATACTCGGCGCCATGCTGTCGCTCGGCGTGATCGCATTCTGGGTGGGGCTTGGTGTTGCCGTCTCGCTCATCAGCGGATTCACGACTTCGAGCCAACTTTTCCAGTATCCATGGTTCACCATCGGCGTCGGTGTCATCATCGCCGTGATGGCGATCGGCATGTGCGGGCTGTTTTCCCTGCGTTTGCCACAGTCGGTCGCGGGCATCGACTTCCGTCACGACACACTCGCAGGCTCGTTCGGTTTCGGCATCATGACAGCGGTGCTCTCCACGCCGTGCACCGCACCGCTCATGGGAGCCGCCGCAGCATGGGCCGCCACGCAGCAGCCGTGGGTGGTGCTGCTGGTGTTTGGCGTCATCGGCGGCGGTATGGCGCTGCCGTACATGGTGCTCAGCGCGTTCCCGCAGCTCGTGCAGCGGGTCCCGCGCAGCGGTCCCGCGAGTGATCTGGTGAAGCAGATCATGGGTCTGCTGCTGTTGGCTGCCGCCGCATACTTCATCGGCGCGGGTGCCGCGGGCATGCTTGCGGCGCCACCCGAGCCGCCGACGAACGACTACTGGTGGTTCGTTGCGGCACTCGGTATCGCAGCAGGCGGCTGGATGAGTGTGCGCACCTGGTGCATCACGCCGCGCATGCAGCCACGCCTCGTGTTCGGATCACTTGGGCTGGGGATCGTGGTCGCGAGCGCTGCAATCGGCATTCAACTGACCGATGATGGCAAGATTCCGTGGGTGTACTTCACACCCGAGCGCCTCGCCGATGCACAGGGACGCGGGGATGCGGTGGTCCTCGACTTCACCGCGGAGTGGTGTCTCAACTGCAAGACGCTCGAGAAGACGATTCTTGAAAGCGATGCGGTTGCGGCGCGGCTCAGCAGTGCCGGGGTCACGCCCATCAAGGTCGACCTCACAGGCGACAACCCGCAGGGACGCGCGCTCCTGAAGCGCTTGGATCGACTGACGATTCCGCTGCTTGTTGTCCTCTCGCCCCGCGGCGAAGAAGTATTCAAGAGCGACACCTACACGCCCGCGCAAGTGCTGCAGGCGATCGATGCCGTGCAGGGACAACCGCCTTCAACCGGCGCGACCAAACCCACGACTCCATCGCAGGGATGACCCCTTACTTTGCGGGGTCGCCCTCGGCTGCACTCGGCAATCGCTCGGCTGCCTTTGCTGCACGCGATTCGACCAGCTGTCGCACCGCGTCGATTCGCCCGGGGCGGAACTGCCGAAGAGGATCGGCCGCAAAGGACTCATTGCACAGCGCTGCCGCATCGATGGCAGCGCGAGCGTCCTCCAGCCGCCCCTGTGCGGCAAACGCGATGGCAAGACGCAGGTGACTGTCGCAGTGGCGGGGATTTGCCACAAGAACGGCCTGCAGCGCGTGCTCGAGTCGCACGGCAGCGGCACGGTCGCTCGGCGCCGCATCGAGCGAATCGTTTGCAGCAAGCGATGCAAGCCGAAGTGCCGCGAAACGGCTCCACGCGGCATCCGCAGCGAGCGCAGCCCCCTCCTGCGCGCCCGAACGCAACTGCTCCTGCTCCATCGGAGTCGCCGTATCGCGCGCGGCGGCTAGCCACTGCTCCGCCGCGCACAATGCAAGCGATCGCCTCCGCGGCGAATCCACGGATGCAGCCGCAAGCGCCTGTGCTGCATCGCGCCGAGCTACCGCAAGCCGTTCACGGGACTGCGCCTGCGCCGCATCGAAGATTCGCTGTGCTGCGACAATGGCGATGTCATCCTGACGCGTCAGCGCCGGTGAAGCCCACACCACGATCCACAACGCAGCGGCAGCAGCAGAAGCAGCCCAGGCGGCCGAAGTCATCTTGGACGGACGGTACGACTGCACCGCAGCTGGCAAGGGTGCAGATGCGAGCACCAGCCACGCCCAGAGAACGCTGCCTGGCAGCCAGAACACCATGTCGATCTGCCCGTGGGTTGCAGCAACGCATGCCGCCGCGACACCGCCCACGGCAAGGCCCGTCCGTGCGCGCTCATTGGCGCTCCCACCCTGCTGGGCTATCGCCCATGCGGCTGCAACGCCGGCGACCGCGCCTGCAGCCCGCCAGAGCCATGCATCTCCACCGAGCGTGGGCGCTTCAAAGAGCGCAGAAAGAATCACGCCGAATACGACACTCGCGAGCGCGATCTCCCGCACAATCCTTCCGTCGCCGCTCGAGTCATTTCTCTGTGGAGCACGCGTACCACCATGCCACAGCAGACACAGCATCGCGCCGCCGAGCACAAAACCACTCACGCCGAGTGCAGCAGCCCAGTCGGCGAGCGATCCATGCGCACTTGTGACTTCTTCGACGGCACCACTCGGCCGCAACTGCATGAACGCCGCCTGAAAGCCGGCGGGGCCAACGCCGACGAGGGGTGCGTCCGCGAGCGTCCGCACCGCACCCACGAGATACTGCCAGCGAAACCAGAGACTCTGCTCGCCCCAACCCTCGCCCACAAGTGCGCGTGCCAGCAAAGCGAGCACGGCAACAATCGGCAGAAAGGCAAGAACCCGCACCCATCGATCGGATCGTCGAAGCAGGACGCTCGCCACGGCACCGACGGCAAGCGCACCGATGCCGCCCTTCGAACCGCTGGCCACGATAAGACCGACGCAGAGGAGGGCTGCCAGCCCGAGGAGTGCACGGACCGCGACGCGTCCACCGCCGAGGGCCGCGTTCGCGAGCAGTGTCGCCGTTGTTGCGGCGACCGTTGCAAAGACATTTGCAAATCCAAACCAGCCCGTTGCCTCATTCTGCAGCAGACGCCGCTCGTAGGTCAGCACTTCCGGCGACTGCGCCAGCCACCCCTGTGCACGGAGAAACATCTCTTTTTGCTGCTGATAGAACTCGAGCGTCGCCTGATGCTCGTTCGTCATCTGTACGAGTCCGCGGACCGCGAGCGCAACCCCGATGCCCGCGAGCGCCGCGAGGAGCGCGCGGCGCATCAATCCAGTCGGATCACGCAGGCAAAATCCACACACGGCAAGCGCGGAAGCGATCGATGCGATCCATGTCGTGCAGCGCCACATCTGTTCGACATCCTGCATGGCATGCGCAGCGGCCACTGCGCACGGCACCATGCATGCACTCGCCATCCACGTCCACCAGCGTGGGAGAAGCGCGCGGTCGATTGCGCAGCGCACGAGCAGCCACGCCGACGCCGCAAACACAACGGCATCGAGCAGCACACTCTGCGCAGGCGTTGCACCCACAAAGACGCCAGGCTGCTGCGCGGGATCCATGTCGAAGACTGGAAGCGCGGCAAAGGCGATCATGCACCGCGCGGCGGCGACCGCCAAGACGGCGCCGATCGCCACGCGGTCACTGACAGGTGTGACAGGCTGCGACACGCGGCTGCTATCGTAGGGAAATGCAGGACGCATCCGTGCGACGGGCCGTGACGGTCTACTGTGCCAGTGCCCGTGGCGCGAATGCGACGCACCTTGCCGCGGCCGCGGCATTTGGTCGCGCCCTCGCCCTGGCCAACTTCAATCTCGTCTACGGGGGTGGTGGCATCGGTCTGATGGGCGAACTCGCGCGCTCTGCGCAGCAGCACGGTGCGCATGTCACGGGCATCATCACCGAGCAGTTTCTGTCGCTTGAACAGGGATGGACGGGCTGCGACGAATTGATCGTCGTTGCATCGATGCGCGAGCGAAAGCAGCGCATGGAGGAACTTGGCAGCGCATTCGCCGTGCTCGCGGGTGGACTCGGCACATGGGAGGAGTTCTTTGAGACACTCGTGGGTCGTGTCATCGGGCGCCACCAAAAACCGATCGGCATACTCAACACGAATGGCTTTGCGCTGCCGCTGCGACAGCTGATCGAACACGGCGTCGAGCAGGGTTTCGTGCGTCATGCAGCACTCGATCTCTTGCTGACACATGATGAGCCAGCCGGGTTGGTCGAACAACTGGCATTCGCACTTGCAGCGACTGAACCGATCCCCCACGATCCACAGCAGATGCTGCCGATGCACGGTCCGCATGAGGGACGCGGATGAGCGCCCCTGCTCCGGATGGTGATGCTGGCGAACGCGCACAGGAGGGCGCGCCGATCGGCCTGATCGCGGGCAGCGGCGTCTTGCCGCTCCTCGTTGCGCAGGGCATTCGGGCAGCTGGTCGCCGAGTCGCATGCGTCGGCTTGCACGATCACTTCCACGCTGAATTGCCGCACCACTGTGACTCCTTCCACCGCGCGGGCGTTCTCCAGATTGGACGTTGGATCCGCCTGATGCGCGCATCCGGTGCGCGAGACGCCGTCATGGTCGGACGCGTCAAGAAAGCCACGATGTACCGCCCTCTGCAACTGCTGCGCCAGATGCCCGACCTCCGCACCGTGCTGCTCTACTATCAGAAGCTGCGGTTCGATCGGCGGAGTCCCGCCTTGCTTGCGGCGGTTGCCGACGAATTGGCGGCTTCGGGCGTGCACCTCATGGATTCCACCCGCTTCATTCCAGATCACATCGCCACCGAAGGTGTCATGGGGCGCATGACACCCTCGGCGGCTCAGCAGCGCGACATTGACTTTGGCTGGCCGATCCTTCGCTCGGTGACCAACCTCGGCATCGGACAGGCGATCACTGTGCGCGACTGTGATGTGATCGCTGTCGAGGCGATGGAGGGCACGGATGCGACCATCGACCGCACCGCTGCGATCTGCAAGCGCGTCGGCTGGACGATGCTGAAGACCACGCACGACAGCCATGACTTGCGCGCTGATGTGCCCACCGTTGGCGTACAGACTGTGGAACGCATCGCCGCTGCAGGTGGTCGTGTGCTGGCGCTCGGCGCGGGACGGGTGATCATGCTCGAGCGCGATCAAGTCATCGCCGCGGCGGACCGATTGGGCGTTGCGCTTGTCGGTATCCGAGGCGCCGGACACGATCCGAAACTGCTGTGAGCGATCCACCGTCTGTCCGCTTTGTCTCGCGCGCAGGGTTCAAGTTGCAGCATGCGCTCGAGACCTTCGGCATGCCAGTGGAGGGGCTCGATTGTGCAGATTTCGGCTGCAATGCGGGGGGTTTCACCGATTGCCTGCTGCAGCGTGGTGCTCGCCGCGTGACAGCCATCGACACGGGGTATGGCATGCTCGACTGGGGACTGCGAAACGACGCCCGCGTGGATGTGCAGGAACGCACAAACGCGCTGCATGCGCCGCCCCCGAGCAGCGGGGTCGATCTCGTGGTGATGGATCTCGCCTGGACGTGCCAGCGACACTCGGTGCCGGCGGCACTGCGATGGTTGCGTCCGAATGGCCGCATTATCACGCTGATCAAGCCGCACTATGAGTCGCAGGGTCACGAGCGAAAGGCACTTGTGAAGGGTGCGCTGCCGCCTGATGTCGCCGGAGCCGTTGTGGCGCGCGTCCTCGGATCGATGCCGGAACTCGGCGCGCGCGTGCTGGCGGATTCGCCAAGTCCTGTGATCGGCGGAGGCGGCAACAGCGAGCATCTTGCGCTGCTGTCGAGGCAGTGAACATCACGACCAAAGACCGTGATTCGCCCGATGAAACGGCATGATTTTTCAGACGTCTTCGCCACCTGAAAACGCTCCTTTCGGGTAGGATTTCAGGCTTCCTGTGAGCAGCGCGAACGTCCCTTCTCCTGACCCACCGTCCACGCTCGGACTGGTGATCGACAAGACAATCGACCGCGAACTTCATGAGTCGTATCTCGTCTACGCGATGAGCACGATCATGGACCGTGCGCTGCCCGATGTGCGCGACGGACTGAAGCCCTCGCAGCGGCGCATTCTTGTCGCGATGAATGATTTGAACCTGACGCCGGGGCGCAAGCAGATCAAGTGCGCGAAGATCTGCGGCGACACCAGCGGCAACTATCACCCGCATGGCGAATCGGTCATTTATCCCACCCTTGTGAACCTCGGGCAAGCATGGAAGACCCGCGCGCTGCTCGTCGACAAGCAGGGCAACTTCGGCTCGATCGAAGGCGATCCGCCCGCTGCGATGCGTTACACCGAAGCGCGCATGACAGGCGTCGCCGTGGCGATGCTTGAAGATCTCGACAAGGGAACCGTCGATTTCCGTCCCAACTACGACGATCGGCTCATGGAGCCCACCGTGCTTCCGGGCAAGTTCCCCAACCTGCTCGTGAACGGTTCTTCGGGCATCGCCGTCGGCATGGCAAGTTCGATGGCACCGCACAATCTCACCGAGATCGCGAACGCCATCGCCGCGACGATCGACAACCCATCGATTGGCCTCGAGGGGCTCATGGCGATCGTGCAGGGCCCCGACTTCCCGACTGGCGGAACGATCGTGGGACGGCGCGGCATCATCGAGGCCTATGCCACAGGTCGCGGTCGACTCACGGTACGCGGCAAGGTGCGCCATGAGACGCGTGATGGACGTGCAGTCTTGGTGATCGAGGAGATCCCCTACCAAGTCGTGCAGAGCGCGCTGATCGAGAAGATCGTCGAGGCGAAGAAGGAAGACCGTATCCCCGACATCGCTGATGTGCGCAACCACAGCGGTCGCGACGCGCAGACGCGCATCCTGGTAGTGCTGCGCAAGGGCGCGGATCCTGCCGTGGTGGAGCGACAGCTCTACGAGTTCACGCCGCTGCAGACCACCTACAGCATCATGAATATCACGCTCGTGAATGGTCAGCCCCGAACGCTGCCCTTCACCAGCTTGATTGGCTGCTACATCGATCACCGACGCGATGTCATTCGCCGCCGCACCGAATTCCTCCTGCGACAAGCGCGCCAACAAGCGCACAAGCTGGAGGGTCTGGTGTATGCCGTGTGCGACATCGATGCAGTGATCGCGATCATCCGTGGATCGCGCACGCGCGAAGAGGCCATTGAGGCGCTCCTCGCGCGCGCATTCCGCATCGCACCCGATCATCCGAATGCCCCGCTTGTTCCACAGCGAATTGCCGAGGCCTCTCGCCGCGGCGATGGTGCCCGGCTGACACGCGTGCAGGCGGAAGCGATCGGCGCGCTGCGCTTGATCCAGCTCGTCGGACTCGAGATCGAGCGCTTGGCGCGGGAGTTCACCGAACTGCTTGCAGAAATCGACCGGCTCGAAGCGCTGCTGGCGGACGACAGACTGATCCTGCAGATCATCCGATCCGATGTGCTGCAGTTGGCGGAACGCTTCGGGGACGCGCGCCGCACCACGATCGAAGTGGGCGAAGCAGACGACTTCAACCTCGCGGAACTCATTCAAGAGCATGATGTCGCCGTCACAGTCTCGCACCAGGGGTTCGTCAAGCGGCTGCCCGTGGACACTTTCCGCACGCAAGGGCGCGGCGGCGTCGGCATTCGAGGATCTGACGCGAAGGATGGCGACTACATCGAACGGGTCTTCATTGCGAGCACGCACGACGACCTGCTTTGCTTCACGAATACGGGTCGCGTCTACCGGACGAAGGTTTGGCAAATTCCTGAAATGTCGCGCACTTCCAAGGGGCGCTCCGTGCAGAATGTGATCGAACTGAAGGCGGGCGAGTGCGTGGTCGCCTATCTGCCGATCCGCGACTTTGAGGCGCGCGAGGACTACCTCTTCTTTGCCACGGCCAACGGACGCGTGAAGCGCTCATCGCTGAAGGACTACCGCAATGTCCATCGCAGCGGCATCATTGCCGTCAGGCTCAATGAGGGCGACCGGCTTGTGAACGTCGTGGAGACATCGGGACAAGATCACATCCTGCTTGCGACGGCCGAGGGCATGGCGATCCGCTTCGATGAGAACGATGCTCGAGTGATGGGGCGCGACACTGCGGGCGTGTCGGGTGTCGACCTTGCCGATGGCGATGAACTCGTCGGACTCGTTCGCTGCGATGACACGGCTCAGTTGTTCACGTGCACGGAGCATGGCTTCGGCAAACGAACGGACATGACCGAGTATCTCGTCCATCAGGATGATGGACAGACGCGCGCGCAGTCACGCGGCGGCAAGGGAAGAATCGACATCAAGACGGACGAGCGCAATGGTCGGGTCGTCGCGGTCCATTCGATCCATGAGGATGATGACTTGATGTTTGTTTCGAAGGGCGGCATGGTTGTCCGAATCCGTGCTGCGGATGTGCGGATCGTTGGCCGAAACACCCTTGGCGTTCGAGTGGTCAAACTGCAGGATGATGATGCACTTGTGGGCGCTGCACGGTTTGACCGGACGGATGAGCCGCCGCCGGATGCGAACGCGGTATCTGAAGGCGCTCCGGTGGACCCCAACGCCGAAGGGTCTCCCGCGCCAAAGACAGACGGACCCTCCGACGCTGGAACCTGACTCCAGTCAAGCATTGAGAACGGGCATGCGGAGGTGGTACCATCCTCGCATGGCACTGAATGAATGGTCAGAGACGGTCCTTGTCGGAGAATTGTCGGACGAACCCGGTCTCACCGATGACCTGCAACTGCTGCTGCAGCGGGTGGAGGGCAAGTCAAAGGACTTCCACGTGATTCTTGACTTCTCGAGTGTCACCTACCTCAACTCTTCCAATATCGCGCAAGTCCTGCAGCTTCGGAAGGTCCTTTTGGCATCGAAGTGCACACTCCATCTGTGCGGTGTGAAGGATGGCGTCTGGAGCATCTTTTTGATGACGGGACTCGATCGGCTCTTCAAGTTCACAGACGACTTGCCCACTGCGCTCGCTGCAGCGCAAACGGGCGCCTAATCATCCCGGAGCACCCCGCGCGCTCGGGCACGGACTCACCCCTTCCATGCGCATTCGCCGAACAGCACACGAACCGCGGATCGAACTGATCCCGCTGATCGACGTGATGATGTTCCTGCTGTCGTTCTTCATCTACTCGCAGGCGCTCGCCGTGCGCGTCAGCGTCATACCGATGGAACTGCGGAAGTTCCAGAGTGGACAGGCTGCAAAGCCCGCACCAGCAGCCACGATTTCTATCGCGCTCGATGGCAAGCTCTTCTACAACCGAGTCCCCTGCGCGCTGGCCGAACTTGCAGGACGGGTGGCCGAGTCGAAACAAGAGGATCCCAAGACCGTCATCTACATCGCCGTTGCCGATGGACAAGGAACGATTGACCGCGCGCCGCTGATGCAGGCAGTCTGGGACAAACTTCGAGGCTGCGGACTCTCGGTCAACTTCGTGGGCAAGCCCATGGACTCGGATGACAAGTCGCCGCCGAATCCACCGGCTGCTTCTCCAGCCCCGTCACCGCCGAGTGAGCAGGCAGCGCCCGCTGCAACGCCACCCGCGACTCCGGCATCCAGACCGTGAACGAGGCTCGCCAGGAAAACGCGCCGCTGGTCTTCGGCTTTGTCATAGCCATCCTGCTGCATCTTCTCATTGCGGTACCGGCCCTTCAGGCATCGTGGGGCGTGGGCGGCGAGAGTCCACTGAATTCATCGCTCGATGGCTCCAGCATGTCCGAGCAGAAACTGCGCGAGCGACTTGCGAAGGCCCTTCAGGAGGAGTTGGAACGCGCTGCGCGTGAGCAGGAAAACGAGGTAGTCCCGGGCATGGAAAAGGGCTCCGACGAGGGGATGACGTGGATCGGCTACGAGGAATATCAGCAGCATCTCGCGGCGCACGGCGAAACTGATCAGGCGGCGTTCACGGAGAAGGATGCGGGTGGCGGTGGCGCGCCACAAGCAGGCGAGCAGGCATCAGGCGCACAGCCCGCGGAGCCGCAGCAGCAAGCAGCAGCAGCAGCAGCGCAACCGCCGCAGCCACTTGCACAACCACCGGAACCACAGCAGCAACCGACGCAGCCAACACCGCCCGTGGAAGCAGTATCTGCTGCAAGCCCGCGCCCAACGCCGGAGCCATCGGATACCAAGGGGTTTGAACCGCAACCGACGGAAGCCAATCTGCCGCCGACTGCGCCAGATGGCGTGGATGCGGTTCTCCCCCCCGCTGTACGCCGCGAAGAAACGCAAACGAATCCATCTGCACAGTTGCCACCCACGGCGCCAGCACGCGATGACGTGATGCCAGAGCCAGTCCCTCGCCCTGAAACTCCGCCGGCAGCTGCCCTTCCTCCCGCCAATGCCCAGCAGGCACAGCAGCCGCCCGCCGCGCAGGCGCCCACTCAACCCTCACCGCAGACACCGACTCAGCAGCCGGCGACTTCTCCATCGGTTGCTCCTGTCGCGGGGCTGCCGGGCAGCGTCGGTCCCGGGCAAAGTCAAGGGGAACGCTCCGACCGTGAGTCGGATGCAACAAGCATTGCCGATGTACCGCCATCACTCTGGAAAAACGGCAAGCCGCTCGCGCGCAAGGGACTGGAGATCAAGACCAAGAAGCCCGCGCTCCCGATCCTGACGCAGTTGACGACACGACCTGGAAATCCCATCTGCGAGATCCTCTTCGGCAAAGATGGCGTTCCCGTCTCGTGCAAGGTGCTGTTGTCGAGCGGCTACCCCGATGTCGATGGACCGGTCCTCGACGCGCTGTACCGCTGGCGCGCGAAGGGATCACAACTCGACAAACTTGCGCCGGGGAAAACGCTCACGTTTCGCGTGCGTTTCATACTGAACTGATCACCTCGCCGATTGCGAGCGAGCGCGTCACTGCTGGAGACGGCTTCGCCAAAGTCCGAGCGATGCATCATCCGTCAGGTCGTACCACAGCGGAGTGACCGTCACGAAGCGGTCCATGAGCGCCTCGACATCGCTGCCTTCCGCAGTGTGGACGAACTCCATACCGCTGCCACAGGGCCAGTAGTAGGTACGACCATCGGGCGCCTCGCGCCGCTCGTGGCGGTCGATGCCGGCGGCGGTATTCATGCGAACCACCTTGATGTGTGGCATCGGCGCATCCGGTGTTTCGGTCCGAGGAACATTGATGGACACGACACGATGTGCATCGAGCGGATGCTCAAGCACACGGTCGATTGCCGCCCGCGCAATCTGCGCAGCCCGCCGCCAATGGATCCTCGAGAAGTCGCCGAAGTGCAGGCTCACGGCGATCGCGGGTACACCGAGAAAGGCAGCCTCGATCGCTGCGGCAACAGTCCCGGAGTAAATGACATTGATTCCGACATTTGCACCGCCGTTCATCCCGCTGATCACAAGATCGGGTGCGCTGCCTGCACCGAAACGCTCCGTCCAGATCGTCCGGAGTCCCAGCTTCACGCAGTCAGCCGGAGTTCCATCCACGGCAAGACCACCGAATGTTTCACTCACTCTCACCTCGCGGGTCATGAGAGCACGGTGGAAAGTGATGCCATGGCTCATGGCAGACTGCACGCCTGCGGGCGCCACGGTAAAAACCTCGCCCAGCGATGCAATCTCGCGGTGCAGCGCCGCGATGCCCGGCGCTTCGATGCCATCGTCGTTGGTGAGAAGAATCCGCATGAGAACCTCCGGGAGCATAGGCAGAGAGAGCTGCCTCCGCCGGTGTCCGAACTCGCAGCTGGTCAGTCGCGCACGGGCGTCAGCACATACTCACGCCCACCCCAGCGCACGGGCTTTCCAGCCACCAGATCACGCGCCGCTTGCCACATGATGCCGGCCACTGCAATGGAGCCATGCGCACAGGCCAAGGCGGCGAGACGCGGAACGCCGATGAGCGCGAAGATGTGCATCAAGGTTGCCTGCTGCGCGAAGAGTCCGAACGCACCACAGCCAATCCCAGCCCAACCGAGCGGCGAGTCACCCAGACGCAGTGCGAGGATGCCGCAGCTGACGCTGAGACACGCGGCAGCGAAGACGCCAGCACCCGCGATCGCGCACTCGACCGCGTATCGCCGGAGCTTGTGCGGCCGCCGCCGCGACGCCTCGATGAAGATGCGCCGCCAACCGTGGCGAAACTGTTTGTAGGTTTCGTACATGCGAACGTGCAGCATGTCATCGGCCACGAAGAGCCCGGCGCGAAGTTGGGACCGCTGCACGACTGCCCGAGCAAATGCCAAATCCTCCAGCAGATCGTCCTTGACCGCCGCATGACCGCCGATCGCGTCGTACCCCTCACGCGTGAAGAGCATGAACTGCCCGTTGGCGAATGGCCGCGGATGAGCCGCATCATTCGCACGCGCGATGGGAAAGAGTTTCATCAGTTCCATCGCGGCCAACGGCTGCACGGTCGCCTCAAAGAGATGTCGAATGCTGACACCAGGAAGCGCCGACAGCAGCGAGAGTCCGCGATCCTCCAACAGCGCGACGGAAGCTCGCACGAGCAGCGGATCGAACAGCGTGTCCGCATCGGTGAACAAGAGGCGCTCTCCCGTGGCTGCCACGGCGCCGACAGCGGCGGCGTTGCACTTGCCCGCCCAGTCCGTGGGGCATGACTCGTTCTCGATGATCCGAAGTGAAATGCCTCGGCCCGGGGCATCAGGATGCCGAGCCCACTCGCGTTCCAGTGCCGTGCGCGAGGCATCCGTGCAGCGGTCAAGCACGAAGATCACTTCGAGGGCTGCGGGGTAGGACTGTGCCACAAGGCTTCGAAGCAGCTCGGGGGCGTGCTGCTCCTCATTGTGGGCAGGGACAACCACAGAAACAGTCGGCCACACATCGAGAGGCAGGTCAATCCCGCTACGCATGTTGGGGCGTCCGCTGCGGTCACGGTGGACACGCCAGCGCACAATCAACCAGTAGGCGCCTCCCGCAACGGACATTGCGGCGAAGATCCAGACGGCAAACACCAGCATTGCCCGAAGACTACCCCCTACCGCTCTCCACGGTCGGAGTACGCTTGGGTGTTCCCCATGCAGACACTCACGCGCAGTCAGGCGGCCGAGTATGACCGCCAGTGCAGCAAGCACTGGGCGATTCCGTCGCTCGCGCTCATGGCGCACGCCTCGGCAGAGTGCGCGCTCGCCGTGCTCCGGGCGCTCTCGTCGCCAGCGCCGCGCGTCCTTGTTCTGTGCGGCCCTGGCAACAATGGCGGCGATGGCTACGCGGTCGCACGCGCACTCCACTCGCATGGTGTGGAAACTCGGGCGTGCGCACTCCTCCAACCGCTGCCGGGAGGGGATGCCGCGGTGATGTACGAGGCAGCACGTCGTCTCGATCTCCTTCTCCCCTGGGCTGCCTGCGACTCGTGGTCCGCCTCGCCCGAGTGCGTGTTGATCGATGCGCTGCTCGGCACAGGTGTTTCTCGTGCGCCGGATGGGGTACTCGCAGATGCCATTCGGTGGTTGAACACCCGGAGCGCTGCGGGCGCGAAAGTGATCGCCATCGACGTGCCAAGCGGTCTCGATGCAGACTCCGGCGCACCCTTCGCAGGTGGTGATGCCGTCTGCGCATCACGCACGCTGACGATGGTTGCCATGAAATCAGGCTTTGCAGCCCCAAGTGCGAGGAAGTTTGTGGGAGCCGCCGAGGTGATGTCGATTGGAGGACCACCACTCGACCGCGTTCCATCCGCCTGTTGAATCCACCGTGTACGCATCTCTCGTTTCCAATCGCTATCTGACATCGCGGCTCATCCCCGTGATCGCGGTCGCCGCCGTTGCACTCTGCGTGGCGCTCGTGATCACGGTCGTATCTGTGATGAGCGGATTCCTGGACATGCTCAAGGCATCCGGACGCAGCATCGTGGGCGATGTGATCGTGTCATCAGGAATCGGCGGCATGCCGTACTCCGACGAACTGCTCGCAGAACTGCGTGCGCTGCCCGAGGTCGCGGGCGCAACGCCCCTGATCGACACGATCGGACTTCTCCGTATGCCCTACCCCGCCGGACCGCAGAAGGAGACTGCGCATGTTCAGGTCTGGGCGATTGATCCGGCCTCGCTCACTGGAGTGACGGATTTTGCGGAAGATCTTTACTGGCGTGCGCCCAAGGATGCGGCAACGGCAGACGCTCTGGCGCCCGATGATCCCCGGCGATCGCTCGACCCTGCGATCCTGGAGGATGGCAAGCGACTCGTGCAGTCAAGCACCAACACTCCAGGCATCGCACTCGGCATGCATGTGTCCGTCGGAAACGCGCGCCAACGCGATGGCTCCTACCTGCCTCGGTACGGGTGGTTCATGCCCGGGCTCGAAGTCACGCTCACCGTGGTCCCCGTTTCAGGGAAGGGCAAGATCGCCGAGCCGCGCGAACAGATTTTCCCCGTTGTCAACGAGGTACAGACAGGTCTCTTTGAAGTCGATCGCAATCGCGTGTACATACCGCTCGCAGAGGGACAGCGATTGCTTCGCCTCGATGAAGCACCGCTTTACGATCTGACGGCAGATCCTGATGCTTCAGGCAATTACCCCGTCATCGGGCGGACACCTGCACGCGTCACCAAGCTGCTGCTTCGTGCAAAGCCGGGATGTTCGGCGGATGCGCTGCGGGATCGCGTGCAGGCCACCTACGACGCATTCGCAGACCGCATCGAAGCAGATCGCTTGCGGACTGCCTCCATGCCTCGCTTTGTACAGGTGTTGACGTGGGAGCAGCAGCTGCGCGATCTGATCATCCCCGTCGAGAAGGAGCGGGAAATGATGCGCGTGCTGTTCTCGCTGATCTACCTCGTATGCGCCGGGTTGATCCTCTCGATCTTCTGGGCGATCGTCGTTGAGAAGACACGCGATATTGGCATTCTGCGAAGCGTCGGCGCATCACGCACCGGAGTCATGTGGATTTTTCTGCGCTATGGACTGATCATCGGGACGCTCGGAAGTGCGCTTGGCGTTGTGTTGGCGTGGGGAATCGTGACCAATGTGAATCCCATCCATGAAGCAATCGGAAGCGATGCACCGCTGGCGATCCGCATCACCGCATGGGGGCTTGCATCGGCATGCGCCGTTGGGCTCTGCGTGACTGCACTGCGGCGAAAGTTTTTGCCAACCCTGCTTTGGACACTGGGCACAATCGTGCTGAGCGCAGCCGCGCTCGGCCTGACCTTGCACCACGGCACACTCATCTGGGATCCGAGCATTTATTACTTCACGCTCGTGCCCGACAAGGTGGATTGGTGGGCGGCTGGAACGACCGCCGTGGGCGGCGTGCTCTTCAGCGTCATTGGTTCCGCGATTCCTGCGGCCAAGGCTGCGGACATCGACCCTGTGGAGGCGCTTCGCTATGGCTGAGCAGCCACTCCTCCAGGCGTGCCGCGTTCACAAGACCTACCGCTTCGGTGCGCACGGCGTCGAAGTCCTTCGCGGCGTGGATTTGGCCGTGCACAGCGGCGAATGGCTTGCAGTTCTTGGATCGTCCGGATCCGGCAAGAGCACGCTGATGCATCTGCTCGGCGGTCTGGATCGCCCAGATGCCGGCAAAGGAGAGATTCGCTTTCGTGGCGAGCCTCTCTCTCTGCAACCCGGTTCTGCCCTGGACACCTACCGAAATCGTGACATTGGATTCGTCTTCCAGTTCTATCACTTGTTGCCCGAGTTGAGTGTGCTTGAGAACACGCTGTTGCCGGCGCTTGTTTTTGGCGCGCGCGCGAAGAGACGCACGGCTCTTCGCCGCGACGCAGAGGCCCTTCTCGGGGCTTTCGGTCTCGATCATCGCCTCACGCACCGACCCTCACAGCTTTCCGGTGGTGAACGCCAACGCGTGGCGATCGCACGTGCGCTGATCAATCGCCCCGCCGTGCTGCTGGCGGATGAACCAACAGGCAATCTGGACGCCACGACAGGCGCGGGCATCCTCGACCTCCTCGCCGAACGGCACAAGCAAGGTCTGACCATCGTCATGGTGACCCACGACCGTGAGGTGGCCGCCCGCGCAACCCGGCAGGTTCATCTGACCAACGGCACAAGCGACTCCGCCGCCGCACAATGATCCTCCTGATCCGGGCGAATGGCGAGGACTACTCACAAACGCCTATCGGTGCGTCTTTTACCAATTCTTGTGCTGATGCAAAGCGATTTGCCAATCCCAGCATGTGTCCAAGAATCTTGACGGCATGGGTTGAGTGTTGGTGAAACGAATCCGATAGTTCCTCAGCAGCGGTATGCCGCTGACGAGTGCCGCCCGCTGGGAGTCGTTCGGCGGCATGAGGTTGAGGGTCGTAGGATCAGTGATTCACCAACAGGAGGTTCCCCATGTTTGAACGACTAACCGATCGCGCACGCAAGGTCATGGCACTCGCCAATCAAGAGGCGCAGCGTTTCAACCATGAGTACATCGGTACCGAGCACATTCTGCTTGGGCTCGTGAAGGAGGCCTCGGGCGTTGGAGCCAATGTGCTGAAGAATCTCGGCATCGATCTGCGCAAGGTGCGGCTTGAAGTGGAGAAGCTTGTCAAGAGCGGTCCCGAGATGGTGACCATGGGCAAGTTGCCGCAGACGCCACGGGCAAAGAAGGTGCTCGAGTACGCCATTGAGGAAGCGCGCAATCTCAACCACAACTACGTCGGTACCGAGCATCTGCTGCTCGGGCTGCTGCGCGAGCAGGATGGCGTGGCGGCGCAGGTCCTTGTGAATCTCGGGCTCAAGCTGGAAGATGTCCGCGAGGAAGTTCTGAATCTGCTTGGTGCGGGCGGCGAAAGCGAAGAGGAGACGCCACAGGCGCAGCAAGAACCGGGCGCGGGAGAAGCAGGGCCAGGCGAGCGAGAGCCAGGCGCACGGCGTGCAACAAAGAGCAAGACCCCTGCCCTCGACTCCTTCGGCCGAGATTTGACCGAACTCGCACGCAACGGCGAACTCGACCCCGTCATCGGACGGCACCAGGAAATCGAGCGGCTCATCCAGGTGCTGTGCCGTCGAACCAAGAACAATCCGGTGCTGCTTGGCGAAGCGGGCGTCGGAAAGACGGCGATTGCCGAGGGTCTTGCGCAGGCCATCATCGCGCAAGAGGTTCCCGATCTGCTCTTCGAGAAGCGGCTGGTGGTGCTCGACCTTGCCGCGATGGTGGCGGGGACCAAGTACCGCGGCCAGTTCGAGGAGCGCATCAAGGCGGTCATGAACGAGGTGCGCCGCGCGAAGAACGTGATTCTTTTCATCGATGAGCTGCACACGCTCGTCGGCGCCGGTGGCGCCGAGGGTGCGATCGATGCGTCCAACGTGCTCAAGCCTGCACTCTCGCGCGGCGAGATCCAGTGCGTGGGTGCCACGACCTTCGACGAGTATCGCAAGTACATCGAGAAGGATGCTGCTCTCGAGCGGCGATTCCAGTCCATCGCCGTCGAGCCGCCAACGGCTGCACAAACCATCGAGATCCTCAAGGGCCTGCGCGACAAGTACGCCTCCCACCACCGCGTGCGTTACACCGACGATGCGCTGAAGGCGGCAGTCGAACTTTCCGGTCGTTACATCACGGGGCGTGTGCAACCGGACAAGTCGATCGATGTGATCGACGAAGCGGGTGCACGCCTTCGCCTGAAGAGCATGACCAAGCCACCTGATCTGACCGAACTTGAGGAGCGCGTGGAGCGCCTCGCGATCGAGAAGGATGAGGCGGTCAAGGGCGCTGACTATGAGCGTGCCGCGGAACTCCGCGATCAGGCAGAGAAGCTGCGCAAGGAGAAGGAGAAACTCCAACAGGCGTGGCGTGATCGCATGAACGAGACCGAAGCCACGGTGGACGAGGAGGTCATCCGCGAGGTTGTCGCCAAGATGACGGGCGTGCCGTTGACCCGCATGGCGAAGGGCGAATCGGAGCGTCTGCTGCAGCTCGAGAGCGAACTGCACCGCAAGGTCGTCAGTCAGGACGAGGCAGTCAAAGCGGTGTCACGCGCCATTCGGAAGGCACGCGCAGGGCTCAAGGACCCGAAGCGGCCGATGGGCTCATTCCTCTTCGTTGGACCATCCGGCGTCGGCAAGACGCTTCTGGCGAAGGCGATCGCCGAGTTCATGTTCGGCGATCCCGAGTCCATGATCTACCTCGACATGAGCGAGTACATGGAGAAGCACACGGTGTCGCGTCTCGTCGGCGCGCCTCCCGGCTATGTCGGATACGAGGAGGGCGGACAGCTCACCGAACGCATCCGACGGCGCCCCTACTCCGTGGTGCTGCTCGATGAGGTGGAGAAGGCGCATCCCGATGTGTTCAACATGCTGCTGCAGATCATGGAGGAAGGTCGTCTGACCGATTCCTTCGGCAGACAGGTCGACTTCAAGAACACGATCGTCATCATGACGAGCAACATTGGTGCCGATCTCATCAAGGGCGGCTCGAACTTCGGCTTCACCAAGCGCGCGGAGGTGCAGGACTACGAGAAGATCAAGAAGTCCCTGCTCAGCGAAGTGGAAAAGTTCTTCCGACCGGAGTTCATCAATCGCCTCGATGACACCATCGTCTTCCGCCCGCTGGTGAAGGACGACCTTGTGCAGATCATCGACATCGAATTGGCGAAGGTGCGCGAGCGCCTCGGGGAGCGGCAGATGACGCTGGCGCTCGATCAGGCGGCGAAGGACTTCATCATTGAGAAGGGCTACAACCCCGACTTTGGTGCGCGTCCGCTGCGCCGCGCAATTGGTTCCTACATCGAGGATCCGCTTGCAGAGAGCCTGCTCACCGGCGAGTTCAAGGCTGGCGATGCGATCGAGGGAACGCGCCCCGAAGGCAAGGAACATCTGGTCTTCACGGTGCGTTCGAGCACAGGTGCTTCGACCGAGCCGCCCCCGGCGGCGAGCACTACCCTGACGACGTGACGCTGCGTCTGCTCGTCATCCGCCTGATGCTGCTGTCGCTCTTCGCGGCAGGAGCGCTGATGGTGGCTCTGCTGCTCTTCGACGCCCAGGGCGACCTGCTCGCGAAGGCAGTCGGCAGCTGTGTCATCATCGTTGTGGGTTGTGGACTGCTGCTGCCCACGCTCCCGCGAAGCGATGAGATTGCGCTGACGCCTCTCTGTATCGCCACTGCCGTGGTAATCGGACTGCTCGCGGCGCTCGGGCTGACGCTGATCTGGGCGCCAAGCACCATCCTCCGCGAGGATGCGGTGGTTGCGCTCATGTTCCTGATCGGCATGACATTCCCAGCGCTCATTGTTCCGCTGAGGCATGCAGGATCTCCAATCCTGCGAACACGGCGCATGGCGTGGGGTGCGCTGCTGCTCATTGGCGTCGCAGCATGTGGACCGGCAGCCGTTGTTGCAACCGCGGCTCTTCGGTGGACAGGTCGAACGGACATCGACCACGCAATGGGAATGTGGACCGTTCTGACCGGCTCCGCATGCTGCCTCGCTGCGTGCGCGTGCGGCGTGACGCCCTCTCGCTCACGCTTCGTCCGGATTGCCTGCGCACTTGGCATCGTGATTGTGTGCGCAGCGGCACTGCAGTGGACGCTGATCGTGCTGCAAGACCGCTTCAACGACATCTGGGAGTTGCAAGTCGCGTTTCCTCTCTCGTTCACCGCGGGATCACTGGCGGTCCTCGGCGCAACAGCCGCACTGCCGCTGGGCATCATCGAGCGTCGCCTCGTGCCCGCCATCATCGCGCTTCTTCTTGTGGCAGGCGGACTCTCGTGCTGGACGGTCAATGGCCAGTCGCATGCTGGAAGCAACTTCCTCCCAGAGCGGTTGCTGACCGCGGACCTGATGATCGCCCTGTGCCTGGCGATCGCAGTTGGAGTGATCTACCGCGTCGGAGCCAAGCGCATCAGCAAGTCAGCGACCATCGAGTCAACGGAGATCCTCTGTCCGCGCTGCGGCAAGCGAAGTCGGTTCGTTCCTGGAGGCGACTCCTGCAAGCACTGTGGGCTTCGCATCCTGATCGCATTCAATGATGTGCGCTGCCCACTGTGTCGCCATGATGTCTCTCATCTTGAGGGCAGTGCGACATGTCCCGAGTGCGGCACATTGGTCGACCGATCCGCAGTTCGCTACCTGCTGAACGCCCCCGCAACTCCGGCGCAACCCTTCCAGCAAGCCATGGGCGAAGCCGCGCTCTAGCGCCCAGGCTTCAGCGCGCGCCCTCGGGCGCTTGGGCTTCGACCTTCGCTTCGACCTCGGCTTCCACCTCTGCCGGGCACCACTGCGCAGCCAACTGTCTCATGCGCCCAACCAGTGCGTCCCTGTCCGCGAGCGTCAGGTCCGCGCTCGCAGCGGGCATGCGATCGGCTGGAGTCGGTTGCAGACCGCTCGTTTGCGCGAGTGCGCGCTCGCGCGCAAGCATCGCAGCATCCACGCGCTCCGGCAGTTCAGGCGTACCGAACCAGATGCGAAGTCCCCGAAGGTTCGCACGTTCCTTGATCGACTCCGATGAGCCACGCAGCTCTGGCGAGCCGGATGGCTGCGCGTCACCGACCCATGGAATGAAGCAGACTCGGTGCCCTGACGTATGTCCATGCTGCATCCACTCCACGCTCGTGGTCCAACCATCACCCGCCGCGAGCAGCAGCGGCTCTGCCAGCGAACGCGGGGTCAGAAGTGCAGTATCCGCTCGGACGACCATCAACCAGCCCGCACGAACGAGAGGCCGTTCCGCGCGAAAGTCGCTTGGATATGGCTTCGCCAACTGCACCCACTGCACGGACACAGGCTGCGCGGTACTGCTCGCGGATGGTGTCTTGGGAAGTTCCGGCAGACGATTCACTTCGTCGGCAGGCGTGGGCTGCGATGCCTGAGGCGGCTGCTGCGCCGCCGCGCCGGCGTTCCACCAGATGCCCGCCGCTGCCGCGCTCGCCGCAAGAACACTCGCTGACAGGGATGCTCGCTTCACATTCACTCCTTCACAAACTGCAGGTCATCGATCACGAACCGACCCGTGGTGCTTCCCGACGAGCCGCCCACCTCCATGCGCACCGAGGCGATCTGCGAGAGGTCGATCAGCGGGTTCACGGACTTGAAGTCACGCAGCCGAAGTTGCACGGTACGCAGTTCGTTCTGCCATCCAGCACCTGTGCCACTGCCCGTGCGTTGATAGGGGCGGTTCACGGCTTCGCCAGAGGCACCGCTCGACACCTTCGACACATTTCCCTGCGCATCCTGCAGCACCCAGGTGAAGGTCGCGCCGCCATTGAGCGTGACGGTATTGGGATGACGCGTCCCTTGACCGACGCGCACCTGCACGAAGTTCCATGTCGAAAGGTCGCGCAGCGCAGGCAGCAAGTCCCAGGTCATGCCTGCCGACACACTCCAGTCCCACGCGACCATGCGCTGCGTGTCGGTCGATGTGGCGCGGATCGAGCCATTGTGAGGATTGCCGGTGCTCCAGGTGTAGGTCGAGTCCGTGTCACGCGCGAAAGCCTCCGAAATGTTGGTGACCGTCGAAACCACGCTCCCACCACTGCTTGAAGTGCTCGTGCCTGTCTGCGTCTGGAAGTTGTCGATGGTGCGCACGTTGGCGCTCGCGGCGGGCACGACCTCCTTGACAACCGTGAATGCCGAAGAGACTCCCGGGGGGCGCAGCGAGGATGACGGTCGCCAGAGGAATTCGCCAAGCGCCGTCTCCGACTCGAGGTGATACTTCAGCGCAGCGAGGATGAACGCCTTTGCAACGGCCTGCGCACCCGCGTTGCTGATCGCCGTGCCTGTGGGACCCTGGAAGTCGTTCGTGCCGCAGCAGTTGAAATCGTTGTGGTCCGCCCCGTGCACATAGACGGTGTTTCGGAAGCCCGTGCAGCGTTCGGCCAGATTGAACGACCAGGCCACCGTGTTGGTCGGGACACCACTGACATCGCCATCGGCAGAACCCCACAACAGCATGAAGTTGGCGGCATGCGGGTTTGCAGAATTGACGCCAAGGAAGTCCGTCGGCGCGATCGAGCAGAGAAACTTGATGTTGGAGAGTCCGTAGCCCGTTGGGGTATAGGTGTTGTCGAAGATGCGGTCGTACGCACGAACGATGCCTTCGCCGCCACGACTGTGTCCGATCCAGCCGATGCGCGACACGTCGATTCGCCCGTTGATGGCGCCGCCAGCGACCGTGCTCTGCTGTGCGATGATCGCGCTCGTGTGCTGAAGAGTCGTGGTGGAGGCGGTCTCAATCCCCGGGACCGTGTTGTTCTGGTGGCTGATCACGATGAACCCCCAGCTTGCCAGATGCGTTCCGAGGTAGTCGTACCAGGTGTACTGATGACCATTGCCGTGGGAAATGACGACCAGTGGTCGCTGTCCGAGCGATGCGATGGTGGTCGGGTACCACAGCCGTGATGTCGTGAAACCCGATGTCGCGCCGCTCGCGGTGTAGCTCGAGAGCGTTGTCACCTGCAGTGGTCCGGAAGCCGTCGGATCTCGCGCGATCCAAAGTCCCGCAGTGTCCCCCCCACCATCGATCAGATCGCCTGCGCCGAGCCGACCGTCACGGTTGATGTCCACCACCAAGTCGTAGCCGCGGCCGACCGCCAGATTGCCGTCACCCGACAGCGTTGTTCCGCCTGTCAACTCGAACAGATTGGCCGCGAGTGTCGAACCGAGCGTGATCGCCTGCGCCGTACCGCGGACATCCTGCAGAACGTTGTTCGCGGCCCACTCGGCGGCAGTGCGGTTGGCGACCACCCACACATCAGCGACACCACCTGCGGTCACTGGCGTCAGCGCAGGGTCGATGCCCACGCGGACTGCGCTGCCCACCGTGAATGTTTGCACGAACGACGCGAAGGGCGCGACCGCAATCGACTGGCATGCCAGTTTGACTTCCTTTGGCGGTCCGACGGGGCACGATGCACCCCATGCGGAGACCACCGCGGCAAGGTCAGTGCCATCCACGGCACCGTCGCCGTTCACGTCACCGCCCGCTGCCTGGCCCCAACTGACGAGCACTTCGGTGAGATCGAGAGCATCCACGGTCCCGTCGCTGTTCAAGTCCTCGGCGCACTGCCCGTAGGCGCTGCAGGAGATGACAAATGCACTCAGGGAGGGGAGGCGGTAGGACACGTGAGGCATCCTTTCACGGTAGCGGCAAACACGACCTCGTCAAACCAAAATGGCTAGAATCAGCCAAAATGGAAGTCGTCTGCACACCCAGAACAAAGCGCTTGATCTGGCTCGGGGTCTATGTCGTCCTCTGCTTTGGGCTCGGAGTCTGGGGCGCGTACGACTACTGGATTCGAATTCCGCACGATGAACAGACGTACCGCGACTTCGAGGATGCAAAAAATACCTTCGATTCGCTTCAGAAGAAGGCAGATGAAGGAAAGTCGCTGAGCGCAGAGGACCGGGCCGATTACGAGCAGTCGAAGAAGCGAGTTGCCGAGTTTCAACCGCCGCCATCGCCAGTCCCGGCGTGGGATCGTCCGCTCCAGCTCTACGTGTATGTCATTGGCTGCGGAGTCATCAGTGCGCCATGGTTTCTTTTGTCACTCGTGAAGTTACAGACGAAACGAGTGGAACTGACGGAACGGAGTGAGACTGGAATCCTCCGAAGCGGTAAGACCATGATTGAGGTTCGGCATGCGACCGAGATTGATATGTCACGCTGGATGAGCAAATCCATCGCTGTTGTCCGAGCGGCTGATGGAACGAGCATCGAGATAGATGACTACATGCTGCAAGACGGGGAAAAAGTCGTGGGGTTCTTCGCGCATCGCTTCTTGCCTGCCGAGTGGACGACGGAGGCGAAGCGGGTCACCGCGGCGGACGCCGTCGGCGATGAATCGAACGAGGTGCCTACCGCGACCCCAACGGAAAAGTCCTGATGCCCCGTGGACTCACTGAGCCAACCACAGCCATCCCGAAGATGGACCGCTGTGCAGATCTCCCCCACAGGCCCCGCGTGCTGCTCGGCAAGATGGGACTCGATGGACATGACCGCGGTGTGAAACTCATCGCGCGGATCATGCGCGACAGTGGGATCCATGTGATCTATTCAGGACTCTGGCAGACCCCGCGCGGTCTCGCCATCGGCGCGCGTGATGAGGACGTCGACTGTGTGGCGGCATCGATGATGAGCAACTCGCATCTGGTGCTCGTCCCGAAGCTGCTCGAAGAGTTGAAGTCTGCCGGGCGATCGGACATTCCCGTGAATGTCGGCGGCATCATCCCGCAGGAAGATGTCACCACGCTTCTGGAAGCTGGCGTGGCCCGGATCTATCACACGGGGACGGGCATGGATCAGATTGTGGAGAGCGTGCGCGGATCGGTCCGTCCCTACGCCCCACTCCACCAGTCCGCGCATCCCACGGCACAACTTGGCAGGCTGATGTCGATGGCTGCGGCTGGCACGCTCCCCGCATCGACCACACTGCGGCGGCCTGCGCGCGTGATCGGCATTACGGGCGCGCCAGGTGCCGGCAAGAGCACGCTCGTTGCTGCAATGGCATCTGAAGCAGTACGGCGTGGTCGACGCACCGCAGTCATTGCCTTTGATCCCATGAGTCCGATCACCGGCGGCGCGCTGCTTGGTGACCGCCTTCGCGTCGACTTCAATGCCGTGGATGAAGGGGTGTTCTACCGAAGCATGGCGATCATCGGCGAGGACTACCGAACGCTGGAACAACTGATTGGGCTTGTCGGAGCTGCCGGCTTTGATCATCTGGTGGTTGAAACGGTCGGCGCCGGACAGAACGATGTTGCAATCCGTCATTTCGTGGATCGGACTGCGGTGGTGACCGTGCCAGGCATGGGCGACAGCGTTCAGATGGACAAGGCCGGCATTCTGGAGATCGCCGACCTCTTCATCGCAAACAAGGCAGACCACGCAGGCGAGGCGAAGCTTGTGCGCGAACTGCTCGATATCGCATCGGGTCGGCCGATCTTCGAGACCGTTGCCACGCAGGGACGCGGGATCGTCGAACTGTACGAGGCGCTCTTCAACAACTGACTCGTGGCGACCCGGGTTCGGGGGCGTTCCGTAGACTGAGGGGCTCCACGGAGCAAACCCATGACGGCAACCCAACTCCCACGAAACACGAATCAGGCGCTCGGCATCGGTCAGTACGCGATCGACTTCCTTCATGCGGGTGATCCATCCGCTGCCGTGAGGGAGCGAACCGTCCTGTTCCATACAGACAGCGTTCTCTGCGGTGTCTCCGCGCTCGCGCTTGGGACCAATGCACCAGTGCTGCTCCGTGAGGAGGCGCTCAGTTACTCCAGTGGAAAGGTCGGCGCACGCGTCTTCGGATCACGGCAGGTCGTCGCCCCCGAGAAGGCGATCGTGGCCAACACCGCTGCCGTGCGCGAGTGGGATTCCAACGGAACAAACTTTGGTTACAACCCGGCGCTGGGACATACGGCAGGCGAGTTCGGTCACAACGACTTTTATCCAGTCGCGATTGCCGCTGCGCAGATCGCGCGACTCGACGGTGCCGCTGCGCTGCGTGGGATGATTGCCATTGATGAGATTCGGGGACGGCTCGCAGAGGTCTTCAGCCTCAAGACGTACAAGATCGACCACGTGGTGCATGGCGCAATCGCCAGCAGCGCGGTGTATGGTGCGATGCTCGGCGCGACGGCCGAAGAGATCGAAAGTGCCATCGGCATGACCGTTGCGCACTACATCCCCTGGCGCGCGATCCGCGCGGGCAAACAGCTCTCCGATTCCAAGGGCGCATCCGCAGCACTGAGCACAGAGGCTGCTGTGCTGTCCATGCAGCGTTCCATGCGTGGTTTCCTTGGGCCGCGCGACATCTTCCGCAACCCAGAGAGCATGTTCCGTCAGTTCGAGAAGACGCAGGGGGACAGCCCTTTCGATCTCGTCCTGGGATTCTCCGGCGATGACTTTGCCGTGATGGGCATGCACTTCAAGTTGGGCCTGTACGAGCATCAGTCTGCAGGTGCGCTGCAGGGGCTGATTGATCTCCTGGTGGCGCAACCCAATCTGCTTGTGTCGCCCGATCGAATCGCCGCCATCCGTATCACTGCATACGAGCCGGCGTTCTCGATCATCGGGGATCCGGCAAAGCGCGATCCGCACACTCGACAGAGTGCGGATCATTCCATGGTCTACATCGTGTCGACGATGCTTCGCAAGGCATTCGAGGCACAGGACGCATCGGGCGGCGACGGACTGCCCTCGACGGTTGATGGATGGTGGAAGGCAATCATGCTCGGTCCCCACGACTACTCGGCAGAGGCGATTCACGATCCCGTCACGCGTGCACTGATGGGCAAGATCACCTTCGAACACGGTGGCCCCGACTACGACCGCCGCTACCCGGACGGCATTCCCACATCGTTGACGATCGAGATGACCGATGGCCGCAAACTTGACAGTGGACTGGTGATGTATCCCGCAGGACACGCGCGCAACACAACGGCAAATCTGCGCGACATCCTCGCGTCGAAGTTCGCGATGCTCGGGCGCCTCGGTATCCGCAAGGCGCGAAAGGCGGTGCGCGAGCTGGAGCAACTGGAACACCTGTCGGCGAAGGATCTGCGCGGGCTGTACAACCTTGATCTGCTCGATCGCGGTCGCTTCGAGTGACGCTGGCCTCGTCGCAGCGCGCAAGGCGATTTCATGAGGCGGTCGCGACCGCGACTTCTCACCGCACCATGGCGAGGCGCAGACCCCCCGCTTCATTTTCGATCTCGATGATTTCGAAGCGGATGTCCGGCAGTGTTCGGCGGTCCAGCCGATAGCGCAGTCGCATGGGCGCGGAACGATCGGCGACGACGAGTGCACCGTTCCAACCAGAAGCGATGCGGGTGATGAACGCGAGCAGATCCTTGCGGTTGCCTTCTGCCCATGCACTGAAGGCAGCCTCGCCACCTGCCCCCTCGTAGGCGGCCCGTGCCTCGCGCGAGAGCATCTGCGCGTAGAACGGCGCATACTCGCGGTTCTTCAGCGCATAACTGAAGTGCGAGACCACATGCTCGGGCATCACGGCACGAAGCACAACGGTGCCGTTGGGCAGTTCCTCTCGCAACTTGAGTTCTTCGACCGGTCGCGGCTTTGGCTTCGGTGGCGACTGCAGCGCCGCAGGGCTGTAGGGCGGCGCGGTGTATTCAGGTTTCGGCACGATGAACGATCCGATCGGCTGCGCGTCTGCATCGGACACACGGGACGGGAGTTCATCCACCACCACGACGCGAGTGCCATCAGGCATGATCGTTTCGGTTCCAACGGGTGACTCCAGTCCGAACTTGCTCGCGCCACGCTTGACATGCACCGTGCGTTCCTCGGCACACCCGTCCAGCACACCGCACCAGCATCCAGCGAACAGTGTCGCAACAAGCATGAACGACCGAGATCGTGCAGCAGTTCGACAGGCTGCGTGACGACCGAGCATCATGCACCGCTCCGGACCGCGCGCACCGCCGGCCGCCAGAGTGCATTGGCATCGCCGATGCGCCATAGCAGGTGCTGCGGTCCATGTGGATCGTGTGCGGGCCAATCCAAACGCGTGTGCGTGCCGCGGGACTCACGGCGCTCCAGCGCAGCTCGAGTCATGAGGTGACCAACCGTCAGCAGATTCTGCGTCTCCCAACCGGTCGGTTCATCGAAGACAGATCCAAGCGCATACCGACCCCAGAACGCGAACATGTCCACACAGTCGCGCATCTTCGCGCCATCTCGAACGATGCCAACATTTCGCCACATGGCGCTCCGGAGGCTTGAACGAACATCGTCAAGATCCAGCTCGCCCGCAACCGAAGTGCGCACTTTGCTCTCCCACTGCATGGGAACGGCATCTGGCAGCGGATCGCGAATGGCTGCCTGCACCGTGCGCCGACCGAACACGAGCCCCTCGAGAAGGCTGTTGCTGGCGAGACGGTTCGCACCATGCACTCCGTTGGATGCGACTTCGCCGCAGGCGTATAGCCCTCGCAGCGAAGTGCGTCCATCCAGGTCCGTCCAAACACCACCGATCGTGTAGTGCGCCGCAGGATGCACGGGGATGAGCGCGCTGCCGCCATCGATCCCGTACTCGTGCAGCATTCGAGCGAGCCCCGGGAAGCGGCGGGCAAAGCCTTGACTGCCGAGATGTCGCGCATCCAGAAATGCGTACGAGTCTCCCGAAGCGGCGAGGTGCTCGACGATGCCGCGTGTCACCACATCACGCGGCGCGAGATCCGCCCGCGCGTCGCGTCCCTGCATGATGGCCACACCTTGGCGATCCACCAACCGTGCACCCTCGCCGCGGACCGCTTCGCTGATGAGGTGACGGGGTGCACCCGCCACGTAGAGGGTGGTCGGGTGAAACTGCATGAACTCCATGTCCTGCACCTGCGCTCCTGCACGCCACGCCATGGCGATGGCGTCACCGGTCGCCACACGAGGGTTGGATGTCTCGCGGTACACCTGCCCCGCGCCGCCGGCAGCCAGAATCGTGGCGCGCGCCCAGAGCACTTGAAGGCCAAATCTCGCATGCCAAGTGAGTGCGCCCGTCACGCGCTGCGCACCATCCGTGCATAAATCAACCGCGAAGCAGCGGTCAAAAATACGGATGCCCGGGGTGCGCGCCGCCGCGTCGATCAGTGTTCGCATCAGCGCACGCCCTGTCTGGTCGCCATCCGCATGGAGGATCCGCGCGCGTCCATGGCCGCCTTCCAGCCCAAGCGCGATGCCCGACTCACCCTCATCGAAGCGCATGCCTGCGGACTGCAGCCACTCGATCTCGGCGGGGCCCTCGCGCACAAGGGTCTGCACGGAATCTTCATCGCACAGATCAGCCCCCGCAATGAGCGTGTCGCGTTCATGTGCGTCTGGTGAATCATCTGCAGCGAGCGCAGCGGCGATGCCACCCTGAGCCCACTGCGTATTGGAAAGATCCATCGGCCCCTTCACCAGCACCGTCACCGTGCCATGACGCGCCGCTTCGATCGCAGCACGAAGTCCCGCGACGCCCCCACCGATGACAAGCGTGTCCGTAAACAGTTGCGGCAGCAGCTGGCTTCGAAAGGGAATCAGGAAACGGCGCTCGTCGAAAATGCTCATAGGTACGACCTCTTCAGGGTTTTTCGGCGACCGCTTGGACGAAGTCCGCGATCCAGAGTTGGCTTGAACGCCCTTCGCCGCGCTGGCTCGTCCACATCATTCGCCGCCCCGCTCCATCAAAGACGGGCAGCACATCCGCGCCGAGGGCGTGCGTCACGCGTGTGCGCTGCGGCGGCGATGACGGATCTGTCGTCACTGCAAAGATCTCATAGTTGCTGTGACCGACCTCGCTCGATGCATACACAATCATCGCTCCCGTTGGATGCCAGAACGGTGCCCAATTGACATGCTCATTGTCCGTGAGTTGGCGCTCGTTGGCGGAGCCTGTGATCCTCCCGCCGCCATCACGAACGAGATCCGCGACTTGCACTTGCAACAGGCTGTCGCCACGTCGGTCGGATCGGTAACAGATACGTCGCTCATCAGGGGAAAAGAAGGGCCCACCGTCATAGCCAGGGGCGTTCACGATGGTGACATCCAGACCTGTCGGCATATCGCGTACGCGCAAATCACCTTGGCCGCTCTCCAGCGAGCAATAGAGGAGGCTTCGACCATCGCGCGTGGTCGATCCCTCGGCCGCATAAGCCCGCCCATCGCCGACGATCACCTTGGGCTGCGTGCGACCCGTGGCAATGCTTTCCGAATCGGCCATCGGAATCTCCACGATGCGCATCTCGGGCGGGAACTGCCACTTGTACCGCCCACTTCCGCGCTGGTATCCCGGCGCATCGGTCACTGCCGGGGTCGTGATGGTCGAACCGAAAAGAACCATTCCTGGTCGCGACTCCTCGAACCAACCACATGTGTTTGCCGAAGCGGGCGGACTGATCCGCTCGATTCGCGACAACATCGGTTTGCCCGTTGCATCCGCGCCGAGTTCAGCGGTGAACATCGCATAAAAGTCATCGGGCGCCTTGCCAGGTGCCGGCTGCTCGACTGCCTGAAAGATGATCTGCCGACCATCGGGCGAGAAGTACGCCTCACCCGCTTTGACGAATCGATCGGGAAAGGTGAGCTGAGTGTGGTTCTTCAGCCACGCCGACTCCGATGCGCGCCACACTGCCGGGTCTTCGGTGGGCGCCTTGGCGACCGGCGGTGAGATCTGCGGGGTGGCGCAGGCGGGAAGGAACAGCGCGTGCGCCGCTGCGATGTATGGGATGATGGAACGCATGGAAGAGACGGCCAACGAAGGCGGCCCTCACAGCTCGATTGTAGGTCGCGGCTACGCGGCGGTGCACGTGGATGCTCACCTGATCGTGATTGACAAGCAGCACGGCATTCTGTCCGTTCCCGGCATCGGCGAGGAAAAGGCGGACTGCATTGCGCGTCGTGTGGCAGAGGACTTCACGGGTGCGCGCATTGTTCACCGCCTCGACCGCGACACGAGCGGTCTCATGGTGCTTGGGCTTGATCCGTCCACGCACCGAGCGCTCTCGATGCAGTTCGAGGCACGTTCCGTGCGCAAGGAGTACGAAGCGCTTGTGGGTGGTCACTGCGCGGAGGAGCGCGGCACCATCGACCTTCCCCTTGCGAAAGATGTCGCGAATCCCCCGCGTCAACGCATCGATCACGAGCAGGGCCGCCCGAGCATCACAGACTGGCAGGTCCTCGAACGCCTCTCACATCCCGCGCGCACACGCGTGCGGCTTTCGCCGCGGACAGGGCGATCGCATCAGTTGCGGCTTCACATGCTCACGATCGGTCACCCGATGCTCGGCGATGATCTGTACGCCCCGAGCGAATTGCTGCGACTCGCGCCACGACTCTGCCTGCACGCAACACTGCTGGAGTTCACGCATCCAATGACCGGCCAGCGGCAGGTCTTTCAGTCGCCCGCGCCATTTTGACGCGCATCGCGCTCAACCGCGTGCGGCAACAAATCGCCCGAGCGCCATCAGCGGAAAGTAGAGGCGGTAGAGGTGATAGCGCAGATAGAACACGCAGGGAAATCCCGTGCCAGTGAAGAATGGCTCGCTCCATGATCCCGCTGGATCACCATCTGGATTTCGCGCAGGGTCGATCGCCGCCGCAGCCCCGAGTTGCGTTTCGCAGAGCCAGACCATGGCGCGCTCGAGTCCTCGGTCACGCGGACCAAAGACTTCCTGCAGCACCATCGCACCCCACGCCGTTTGCGATGCCGTGGAGGGACCCTGCCCCTTGAGTCGAGGATCGATGTAGGAATCAGCGGTCTCGCCGAAGGATCCGTCGGACTTTTGGACGGAACGAATCCACTCGCCCGCTTGCACAATCCACGGCTCATCCCGCCCCACCCCGCAGCGGATCGGACCGATCACGGACTGCCAGGTTCCATAGATGTAGTTGACCCCCCAGCGTCCGAAGAAGCAGCCCTCCGTCTCCTGATGGGAGCGTATGTAACGCACGGCACGATCGATCGCGGGATGCCCCACGCGCAGGCCATGCCACGACAGGCACTCCAAGACTCGACCAGTGATGTCCGGGCATGACGGATCCTGCATCGCATTGTGATCAGCGAAAGGAACGCACTCCAGAATCGGCCGGTGCTCGGTGCGGTCGAACGCCGCCCAACCGCCATCATCATTCTGCATGGCGAGCAGCCACTCCACGCCCCGTTCTCCCGCCGCGCATGCGGCTGCTCCACCCGTGCGTGCAAGCGCCATCGCAACCATCGCCGTGTCGTCGCAGTCCGGATACCAAGCGTTGTCGTATTCGAAAGCCCAACCCCCACTGGGCGCCTCCGCCGCGCAGTTCTCCGCCCAGTCGCCGCGAAAGGAGACCTCCTTCCGAACCAACCAGGATGCGGCGCGTGCGGCGGAACGATTCGTGGCATCGAGCCCACAGTCGTTCATCGCGTAGAGGGCGATCCCCGTATCCCACACGGGCGAGAAACAGGGCTGGATGCGTATGCCCTCCTCATCCTCGATGAAGAATGCGTCCAAATCCTTCTCGGCACGAACCACGCGCGGATCGCTTCGCGGAATGCCGAGCGCGTGCATCACGATCTGCAGGTAGACCATCGGCGGAAAAATGGCGCCCAGCCCCGCTGTTGGCGCGGGGGAATCTTGACTTGCACGCTGCAGAATCCATTCGAATGACTCGCGGATCGCTCGGCTTCGCACTGGCGTGCCGCCGAAGTGTTCGGCCACCTTCAAGAGCGAGTCGATGGCACCAAAGAGGCGCCGCCAAAAACGTGAGCCATCCGGACGCTGGTACAGCCGCGCGCGTTCTCGTGCATCGATGAACAGCTCATCGATGCACTGACTCGGATCCAGTTTTCTCGTGGGGCGAAGGACACTCACGATCGCCAGCGGCAGGATCATCGTGCGGCTCCACGCGCTCACCTTCGAAAGGTGGAAGAAAAACCACCGAGGCAACCAGAGCACTTCTGGCGGAATCGTCGGTACCGCTGACCATGGCACCTGTCCAAGCGCGGCGAGATAGAAGTTCGAGAAGGAGTTGCACCGCTCCGCACCGCCGAGCGCGAGTACCTGTTCACGCGCACGCCGCATGTGCGGCGCATCCGCCGAATCACCGGCAAGTTTCAGCGCGAGATACGCCTTGACGGTCGCCGAAAGGTCCGTTGCGCTGCCGGGGTACTGCCCCCACCCCCCATTGCTGCGCTGCTGCGCTCGAAGGACGCCTTCAATGCGAGCGAGCGTTTCACGGCCGGGCCGCCCATCCGCCATGGGCTGTGACTCCTGCCCGAGCACCCACTTCATCAGCAGATATTCCGACTCCAGGATCGAATCACCCTCGAGTTCAGCGCAGAAATGCCCATCGTCCTTTTGCAAGGACCGCAGTGCAGCGAGGGCGCCATCGCGTGCATGCTTGGCGCGCTCTGTCACACCATTCATCGCAGTGAGGGGATGATCAAGGATCGTCATAGGAGGGTCTCACTGCGCACGCACGCGGATCAACGCTCCGTATGCTAACCGCCGAGGAGCACGAATTCATGATGAACGAAACTTCCGATACAGCAGCCAACCCCTCCCTCGCGCAGCGACTCGATGCCATCGAGAAGGAACTGGTGAGCACGCGGCGCGAATCGCTGCGCTGGCGAGCGGGTGCGATCACGCTCGCGTGCATCGGCATCAGTGCCGTTGTACTTGCCGCCACGCAATCGACGCGCACCCCCGATGTTGTCCGTGCACGTCGCTTTGAAGTGGTGGATCAGAGCGACAAGGTTGTGCTCCTTGCGGGCATCGGACAACATGGAGGGCAACTCGATGTCTGGGGGAACTCTGGCAAGAACGCACTCCGCTTGGGGGCCAATCCAAGTGGCGGAGACATCGCAATCTGGAATGGTGCCGAACAAGGTGTGGCGGGGCTGTATGCGACGGCCGATGGTGGACGCGTGGAAGCCACGGCTGCCGATGGCAGCAGCGCAGTGCTACGGACGGAAGGTGGCATGCCGGCGCTCCTCATCACGGATTCGCAGGGCAATGCTCGCATTGCCGCGACGACGAGCCCCACATCGAGTGGCATCAGCATCCGATCTGCGGAAGGAAAGGAGACCGCAGCACTCGGCGCGACACCGATCAACGGCGGAATGATGCGCATCTCACAAGAAGACGGCAGCGTTGCTGTGCAGGCCGTTGCGCTGCAGCACGGCGGATCCATCGGCGTGGCCGCGCGCGATGGATCGCGAGCCGCCCTGCTCGAGTCGCCCACGGCATCGAGCGGCGGAACGCTTGCGCTTTTCGCACCCGGCGGTGCAGAGACGCTTTCGTTGACGGCTCGGGCGGAGGCAGGCGCGCGGATCACGCTGACCAACGGTCAACGCGTACCTGCGGCGATGCTCGAGGTTGCGGCAAATGACTCGGCGATCCTTTCCTTCTTGCAGGGCGGCACTCGTGTCGCAGGTCTTGGCGGCTCATCCACGGGTGGACTCCTGAATCTCTCCAACGCCAGTGGCAAGGGTGTGATCATCGCGGGTGCCGCAAGCGATGCGGATGGTGGCGCCATCAGCGTGCGAAGTGGCGCAGGCTCCACGCTCGTCCGAATGGGCGTCGACCGCATCGGTGCCGGGGAGGTCGCTGTGTACGACGGCCCGGGCACACGCAAGCGTCTGCTCAGCGCGATCGCGGCACCCCCCTGAGAAATCATGGGCTGATCGGCGTGCGAAAGCTTGTCAGCCGGCAAATCCGCGTCAAACGCAGTCTGCTGCCGATCGCCGCAGAGCCGTGCCCGACTCCACGTAGAAGTTCAGCAGTTCGCCCGTGGCAAAGTCTGCGGCGGCCTGTCCCTGTGGAACGTGCACCCACATCGGCAGACCCGCATGCAGCAGGACGGCATTCGACTGCGTGTCCGTCGCCAGCACTCGTCCCTGCACAATGCGAGGCGTTCCCTGCACTGGCTCGATGAAAGTGCCGCCAGCCGCTGCGCGGTGCATGCGAAGCGCACGCGCGTGCACGATCCCGCGCAGGCGCTTGCCCGCCTCGAGACCGTCGGTCACACCCTCCACCAGCAGATCGAGTTCGTAGTTTGTCCGTGGCACGCTGACGCGCGCCTTCGTACCCGAGATGGATTCCAGAACGAGGACTGCCGTATCACGCTCAAGGGTGGCCATAGATCTACCAAGCATAGTGCGCAAGCGAACGGACGGCGAGAGACGACCAGCAGGTACCGCCGCGAATCAGTGATCGACGCGGTGCCCGAGGATGGGCTCAAGGATCGACACTTGTCGGTCGACCGTCGCTTGATCGCGCGCCTCCAGATTGAGCCGCAGCAGCGGCTCGGTGTTGCTCAGACGCACATTGCACCACCACTCGCCGGCATCCAAGGACAGCCCGTCCAGATCCTTCGTGGGAGCTTTGGGATAGGCGGCCTTCAACCGCTCCAGTGCACCCAGTTTGTCTGCGTTCTCAAAGTTGATCTCTCCCGACTGGGCGTAGCGCCGAAATGGTTTGATGATTTCGGACAGTCCACCACTTCGCGTCGCCACAAGGCTTGCCACGGCGAGCAGCGCGCGAATACCGCTGTCCGCGTTGAACATGTCCGCAAAGTAGAAGTGCCCCGACAGTTCCCCGCCGATCGGTGCAGCTGTCTCGGCCAGCTTTGCCTTCATGAAGACATGACCCACACGACTCTCCACGGGAACACCACCTGCCTCCTCGATGGCCTCCCGCACACTGCGTGAACTGCGCAGGTCGTACACCACTGCGGAACCTGGTTTCCCACGAAGCGCATCTTGCGAGAGTGCCGCGAGCAGGAGGTCGCATCCCACGGTTGCACCATGCTCATCGACAATCACGCAGCGGTCCGCATCGCCATCGAAACAGACGCCAAAATCCAGCTTCCCGGTGCGCACTGCCTCCTGCACTTCGCGCAGATTCGCTTCAACGAGCGGGTTCGGCTCATGCGTGAAAGTACCGCTCGAATTGTCAAAGTGCAGCGGCACAATCGCAAAGCCAGGCACACCGCCAAGAACATGCGGCACCATCGTGCCAGCCATCCCATTGCTTGCATCGATCCCTATGCGGAGGACGCGTGAACCTTCGAGGACAGAAGGATGCAAGAGGCGCAGCAGGTGATCGCGGTAAGCGGTCCACAGATCCATGGACTCTTCGCGCCCCGCATGGCGTTCATCGGGACCTTCGACCGCTGCGCGCGCGAGTTCGCGGATTGCCTCAAGCCCACTGCCCGTACCCACAGGCTTCGCATTCGCACGACTGATCTTGAACCCGTTGTCATGGGCGGGATTGTGGCTTGCCGTGACTTCGATGCCCCCCGCACACTGGAGGTGGTTGATTGCGAAATAGGTCATCGGTGTATCGACCATGCCAACATCGATGACATGCGCACCGAAATCGCGAATACCGCGCTTCAGCGCCGCGGCAAGCGACGGTGAACTCTTGCGCATATCGCGCCCCACAACGATGTGGCGCATGCGCGGATGATCCAGACCATCGCGCTGCGCCCGGTCCGTCAGCCATTCGGCAGCCGCATGCCCCACCTTCCACGCGATCCCCTCATCGAGCGGCTGCGGGTAGGTCGCACGAACGTCATACGCCTTGAAGACTTTGTCGATCATCGGAGCGCGCGATCATAGAAATGTCGCTCCACACCCCGTCTCGAGCGCGGCAACCCGCTCTGAATACATGGCTTGCGGCTCCCCGTGCGCCCTGCTACCCTACGCGGCTTCCCATTTCTTACCGTCACAGCGTTGTGACGAAGAAGCGGGAGGCGGCGCCCACCTCGGTGGGTGGGCTCCGCGAACGTCTTTTCTCCCCCGTAAGCGCCCTTTGTACGAGCGCTCGGCACCGCAAGGTCACCGGCCGAAGCTCGGGTGTCGCTGCCTCCGCAGATTGTGGAGGTGTCTGAAAGAGGAATCTTCCATGTCACTTGTCAACGAACTCATTGAAGCAGGCATCCACTTCGGCCAACGACGGTCGAGTTGGAACCCCAAGATGGGGCCCTACATCCAGGGCGTCAAGAACCAGATCCACATCATCGACATTCGCGAGACGATCAAAGGTCTGCTGCTTGCGAAGAAATTCATCACCCGCACCGTTGCGGAGGGCAAGGACGTGCTCTTCGTCGGAACGAAGCGGCAGGCTCGGGGCGCGGTCGAGTCGCACTGCACGGTATGCCAAATGCCGTACATCACGGAGCGTTGGCTCGGTGGACTCCTGACCAACTTCCGCACAGTGCGCGAACGACTTCGCCGACTCGAGGAACTGGAAGGACTGGTGCAGTCCGGCGGCATCAAGAGTTATTCGAAGAAGATGGAATCGCAGTTGGCGCGCGAACTCAAGAAGATTCATCGCAACCTCAACGGCGTTCGCAGCATGGCAAAGTTGCCTGCCGCGTTGGTCGTGATCGATGTCAATCGCGAGTCAAATGCCGTGCGCGAAGCGAAGAATCTCGGCATTCCCACGATCTGCCTGATCGATACCGATGGTGACCCGGACTTTGCGGATATTCCCATCCCGGGCAACGATGACTCGATGCGGTCGATCGACTTGGTCCTGCGCGAGCTCGCTGCAGCCGTCCAAGAAGGCAAGGTCACTCGCCAAACGGCAGCACCAGCTCCGGCCGAGGGTGCCGCCAGCGATTCGGAAGATGGCAACTCACCAGCGGCGCCCCGCCGCCGAAGCGTGCGAAGCCGCTTCCGTGTGGATGATGTAGGTGGCGGGCTGCCCGCAGACGAGGCACCGATGCAAGCCGCCGGTGCCACACCTCCCGAGCCCACCGCATAACTGGGGGCCGAGGCTCGTCTGGCACGGCTTGTTCGGAATCTCTTTTTTGACATGAAGTGTTTGGATTGATTGGGCCTGCAATCTGGCGCCCCTGCGAAGTCCAGAGAGACAAGGACAGCACACATGGAAACGGTGAACATTGATGCAAAGTTGGTGATGGCGCTTCGCAACAACACGGGGCTTGGCTTTGGCGATTGCCGCGCCGCGCTCACGGAGACTGGCGGCGATCTGGCGAAGGCCGAGGCGCTGCTGCGTGAGCGACTCAAGGGCAAGATGGACGCTCGATCTGACCGCGCCGCGGGTGAGGGCTGCATCGCCATCGCGATCGACGGAGCGAAGGCAACCATTGTGGAGGTCCGTGCCGAGACCGACTTCACCGCAAAAAATGAGGAGTTTCGTGCGATGGCGAGCGAATTGGCGACGATGTCGCTCGCACTTGGCGCTGGTGCAGTGGCCATCACCGCACCGATGACAGCGCGCCTCGACACGGTGCGCATCAAGACGGGCGAGAACATCTCCTTCGCGCGCGGAACGCGCCTCGACGGCGGATCGTTCGCCAAGTACATCCACCATGACCACAAGCTCGGCGTGTTGCTGCAGTTCAGCGGCCCGCTGACAGAGGAACTTGCCACGGGCATCTGTCAGCACATCGCTGCGGCTGTGCCAACGCCGATGGCGGTCGACGAGCATGGGCTCCCTGCAGATCTGGTGGCGACGAAGCGCGAAGAGGCTCGCAAGGAGGCAGCCGAGTCCGGCAAGCCTGCGGACATCGTGGAAAAGATGGCAGGCGGCAAACTGCGCAAGTACTTCGAGGAGACCACCCTGCTCGGCCAGAAGTTCGTGAAAGACGACAAGAAGTCTGTGCGCGAAATTCTGCCCAAGGGCGTGACGATCACCTCGTTCATTCGCCTGCGCGTCGGCACCTGAACGCGCGTCTTACGGATCTCGCCGCGCACCTGGGTTGGCCGGCGGACTGGATTCGATGCGCTCACTCTCCGCGGCGCGCCTGATGCCGCGGAGCATGCCTCCGAACACGATGTTGTGGAGCGGAAGCACGCTGTACCAGTAGAGCAATCCGAAGATTCCCTTGGGGCGAAAACGGGCCGTCATCGTGAGTGCACTTCCACCGGTCGGTGCGGAGGCGATGTCGAAGTTCAGTGTGGCGACGCCGGGGAGTTTCATCTCCGCGAGCAGGGCAAGCGAACGCCCCCGCTCCACGCCGATCACGCGCCAGAAGTCCAGTGCCTCTCCAAACTCCACCTCGTCGGAGTCACGTCGTCCGCGGCGAAGTCCAGGGCCGCCCACGAAGGTGTCCATCCACCCGCGGATTCTCCAGAGGATGTCGCCTGCGTACCACCCATGGCCGCCTCCAATGCGGCATACAGCTCGCGAGACTGCATCTGCCGAGGCGGCAATCGTGATGGAACGTTGGTCCGTGAACAACGTTCCCCCCGCCCAATCGGGGTCGCCTGGGATCGCGCCGGCGACAGACCAGCGCGTATCGACTTCGTTGTGGCGCACCCGCTCCAGTGCTCGCCGGATCGAGTCGCGCGCGCCAAGTGCCTGATGCGGCATCAACTGCTGAGTGAGATTGCTCGTCACCACCACGCGGTTGCGCAGACCTTCCGCCAGCGGGCGTGCGATGCGATACGACACGGGTGTCACAAGACCAATCCAACCGGAGCTCAGTCGGGGTGTCAGCACCGGAAGTGGAACGATGACCCGCGCCCGAAGTCCAAGTTCCTGCGCCATGATGCGCATCAGCTCGCGGTACGGAAGCACATCTGCTCCGCCGATCTCGAGCGTCCTGCCCGAAGTTTCGGGTACAGAGAGGCAGCGGACCATCCAGTGCAGCACATCCGTGATGGAAACCGGCTGGGACTCCGTTTTCACCCACGCCGGCGTGACCATGATTGGCAGCCGTTCCACCAGATACCGCAGAATCTCGAATGATGCGGATCCCGATCCGATGATCATCGCCGCACGGAACACCGTCAGCGGCACACCGGACGATTCAAGCACATGCTCCACTTCCCGGCGCGATGAGAGGTGCTCGCTCAGCCCTGGACCGAGTTCTCCAAGCCCCCCGAGATAAATGATTCGTCCAATGCCAGCGGCGGCACTCGCACCGGCAAACGCTCCGGCAAGTGCGCGATCGCGCTCGGCGTAGTCACGCCCACTGCTCTCCATCGAGTGCACGAGGTAGTACGCGGCAGAGCAGCCCTTCAGACTTGCCGTCAACCACGCGACATCGGTGAGACTCCCCTGCACGACCTCCAACGCGGTGTGCGAGCGCCAAGGACGCGCACGCAGTTTGCGCGGCTCGCGGACGAGGCAGCGCACGCGAAATCCTGCCTCAAGCAAACGGGGCACAAGGCGCCCACCGACATAGCCTGTTGCACCCGTGACGGCGATGAGCGGCGCTTGTGCGGGATGAGTGCCTTCTGGCGAAGTGGAAGTCAAAGTCGTGGGCTCCATAGGGCGGCGTCGCGTTGCAGCCTTCCAAGAATAGGCGGCGCCAAGCACGCGACCATCGAATGCATACAGGATCAGTCAGGATCCTGCCGATATCACCCAACAGATGAAGTATGACCGTTGGTCGTCCTTTGGACTCGCTGCCTGCATCCTCTTTGCTGCGGTACCCGACTGCCACGCAGGGAGCGAAAGTATTGGCGCATCCGTCCGCGAGGCTGTGGCGGCAACAGGACTGAAGAAGGCAGCTCTTGCGGTCAGTATCCGCGAGGCATCCACGGGTCGGTCGATCGTTTCTGTTCGAGGTGGGGAAGCGCTCGCACCGGCAAGCAACATGAAGGTGCTGACCACGGCCGCTGCAATCACCGTTCTCGGCCCGGACTTTGCGTTCTCCACCCGAATGCTGCTGGATGGTGATCGACTGACCATTGTGGGCGATGGCGACCCTGCACTCGGAGATCCTGCACTTCTCGCTGAGTCGACTTTTACGGATGCATCGGGAAAGGTCCACTCAGGACTCGACATCGAACGACTGCTCGACACCTGGGTCGCTTCGCTGCGTGCCGCAGGGGTGAAGCGACTTCGTGAGATCGTTGTGGATGACCGCATCTTCGCGCGCGAGGGCGCGCACCCGTCGTGGCCCAAGGATCAACTCAATGAGCGTTATTGCGCGCCGCCCTTCGGACTGAACTTTCATGCGAACAGTATCGGGGTATCCGTAGCCCCACGTGCGGGTGCTGCGCCCGAGATCACCACGATCACCCCGAAGGCACCGTGGATGGCAATCACGAACAAGGGCACGTCTCGCACGGGCAAGAATGACAAGAACACACTCTGGTTTGCTCGCACACCAGAAACAGGTGATCTGACGCTCTACGGCAATGTGAAGACAAAGCTGGAGAGTCCAATTCTCGTCCCGGTAGGAGATCCGTCGCTTTTCCTCGCACAGTGCCTTGCGCATCGGCTGCGTGCAGCAGGAGTCTCAGTGACCTCTGCACGGATCGCCACTGCTGCCGATGCCACACCGGCTGGCAAGCCCATTGGCCCCGTCCTTCGCACACCAATCATGACCGTGCTTGAGCATTGCAACTTTGAAAGCGACAATTTGTATGCGGAGTGCCTGCTGAAGCGCATCGCGTTCGCGAAGACTGGCACAGCAGGTTCCTGGGCGCTCGGTGCGCGCGCCATGCAGGGCGAGTTGCAGGCACGGATCGGCCGCGCCTCGGATGCGTTTGTTGTCTCTGACGGATCCGGGCTTTCGCGTGAGAACCGCGTCACGGCGGACGGCATGACATTGTGGCTCGCATCCGTGGCACAGGACGAACGCATCGCAAGCCGCTTCATAGAAACGCTTCCTGTGGCGGGCCAATCAGGCACCGTTCGCAAGCGTATGAAGGAGATCAATCCGGCTGTGGCGCTGGTGCAGTGCAAGAGCGGCTACATCGACAAGGTTTGCTGCCTCAGCGGCTATGTCACGGCAAGCGATGGAACACGCCTCGCGTTTAGCGTGCTTGCCAACGGACTCAGCGAAGCCGGTGCAGTCGGCAAAGCAAAGAAGTTGCAGGACCGCATCTGTGCGATCCTCGCAGAGGAGTTGGCGGCTCGGCGCAGTGCGCTCGGCGGCTGATGACTTTCAATCCGACTCTGGACGGAAAGACAGTTTCGCCTGTCCAACATCTGGGTAGAGTTGGAAGAGTCGATCGAGTTTGGCCAACTGCAGAACCTGAACGATCAGACCGCGAAGTCCGCAGAGGCGAACGTCGCCCCCCTCCCGTTTCATCCGAGTGTGCAGCATCAGCAGCACACCAATGCCGGTGCTTGACAGTACCGTCAGAGACGAGCAGTCCACAATCAGGTGGCGGACACCCCCCGCCACGAGAGCGCCCACCTGCTCAGAAATCTGACTCGCCGTTGCTTGGTTGAGCCCGCCATCCGCGCGGATCACCATCACATCACCCTCGATTTCACCGATCGCCAATTCCATCGATCAGTTCTCCACGACCCGGAGTGCAATCAGATCCTGGACATCCACCATGCCAATCGGCTTCCCGTCTCGGTCCACGACTGGCACCTCGTCCACACGGCGATCCTGCACAAGCCGTACGGCGTCGCGAACGACGGCGTCTCCGAGCAGGCACATCGGGCGAGCCGTCATCACCTTCGCGATGGGGCCATCCAGCCACCCGGCATCACCCTGATGAACCAGTCGCCGCAAGTCGCCATCGGTGAAGATGCCAGAGAGACGACCCGCGCGGTCGACTAGCAGGATTGCACCCGAGCGGCGATCCTGCCCCGCCTCTGCAAGCGCTTCGCGCACTGTGGCGGAATCAACCACAACTTGGAGATTCGCGCCCACCTTGAAACGCAGTACGTCGGTGAGCGGTCGAAGCGCCGCACCGAGGAGACCACCAGGGTGATGTCGATGGAAGTCGTCTGCGCGGAAGTCGCGCCGCCTTGCCAAGGCAAGCGCGATCGCATCGCCCACCGCGGCCATGGCGGTTGTGCTTGCGGTGGGTGCAAGATTCAGCGGACACGCCTCCACGATGTCACCGAGAGCGATATGCGCATCGCACAGACGCGCGAGCGCCGTGGTCTGCCGCACGGAGATGCCAATACGCACCACACCATCCGCCTTCAGGTGCAGCGCCAAATCCACGAGTTCGGCCGTTTCACCGCTGTAGGACATCAGCAGCGCCACATCCCCCTTGCGCATTCGCCCGAGATCGCCATGGAGCGCCTCTGCCGGGTGAATGAAGTGGGATGGTTGACCGAGGCTCGCCAGTGTGGCCGAAACCTTCATCCCAACAAGCCCCGACTTGCCCATGCCGGACACGACCACATGCCCCTCGCACTGCTCAAGGAGGTCGAGCGCCGCACACCAGCGATCGCCCGCGGCACCCCGCAGATCCGACGCGATGGCGCTGAGGGCCCGCGCCTCAGCTTCGATCACTTCAGCCATAAAAACTTGGTCCGCAGACACCGTCGGGGACTTCATGCGGGAAAGGGTACTGGATACGCTGCCCAGTCATGGCACATCAGGATGACTATGAGGTGCGGCTGTCGAGTTTTCAAGGCCCGCTGGATTTGCTCCTGTATCTCGTCCGCCGTGCGGAAGTGGACATCGCGGATATCCCGATTGCGCTCATTACAGAGCAATATTTCCATTTGCTCCGGCAGATTCACCGGATCGATGTCGAACTCGCGGGTGAGTTTCTGGTGATGGCTGCGACGCTGGTGGAAATCAAGAGCCGGACGCTGGCGCCTGCTGCTCCAGCGGGCGAATCAGCGGGCGGCGACCCGCGAAACGAGGCAATGGACCCACGGTCGGATCTTGTGCGTCAGCTGTTGGCGTATCAGCGCTTTCGCACCGCGGCGGGGACGCTTGAGCGGCTGCGTGATGAAAGTGCGCGGCGATTCTCCGCAGGCTCGCACGGCGGAGAGGATCCTGTTGCGCCCGAAGATTTCGCAGTCGAGATCGATGATGCGCATGTGCTCGATCTGATCGAGGCGTTCGAGCGCATCATGCAGTCTGTCGATGTTTCGCGTCTCGGCGATCACCGCGTTGAGTACGACGACACGCCCATTTCACTGCATCAAGCAGATCTGATCGATCGACTTGCTCGGAGTGAACGTCGGCGGCTTGGCATGCGCCGGATCTTCGAAGGGCGGTCACGTGGCGAAATGATCGGGCTGTTTCTCGCACTGCTCGAACTCGCGCGTCAGCAACAAATCACCGTATGCCAAGAGGACGGCGACGATGACATCGAGATCGAACTGCTGCAGATTTCGCCTGAACCAAGCGGCGTTCCATCTGAACCGCAGATGCCCGCCAGCGACGGGACGTAAACAGATTCCGACACGAGAGCCCTCCAAGACCAAGGGGCACGATGCAACTCGCCCGAGTCAATGCTCGAGAGGACTGCGCTGTGGTTCCAGATAGGTATAGCCCGCAAGCCCATTTTCATAGGTCTTCATGAGCAACTTGCTCTCCTTGGGCGAGAGCATCTTCTTGCGCACGGCTCGCTCGCACTCACGGCGAATCATTCCACCGAGTTCGGTGGAGTCGAACTGCACGTACTTCAGCACTTCGGCGATCGAGTCACCTTCGACAATCTCATCGATCCACCACTGTCCATTGGCATCCAGACGGATATGCGCCACATGGGTGTCGCCGAACAAGTTGTGCAGGTCACCGAGCGTTTCTTGGTAGGCCCCGACCAGGAATACACCGAGCAAGTAGGTCGCCCCCTCCTCGAAGTCATGCACCTCGAGGCAGCGCTTGATGTCATGGTCATCGACGAAACGGTCGACCTTGCCATCTGAATCGCAGGTGATGTCCGCCAAGGTCGCCTTGCGCGTGGGCTTCTCGTTGAGCCGATGGATCGGCATGATCGGGAAGAGCTGATTGATCGCCCAAATGTCCGGAAGACTCTGGAAGATGGACAGATTGCAGAAGTAGGTATCGCTGAGATTCGAATCGAGATCTGCCAGTTCCTCGGGCACGCGATCGCCCAAGTCACGAGCGACATTCCGAACTTTCGCGCAGATGGCCCAAAAGAGCTGATCCACAAGCGCACGGTGCTGGAGGGGCAGATACCCCACGGAGAAAAGCCGCATCGCCTCTTCGCGCGCCTCGAGCGCATCGTGATACTGCTCCAGCAGACGCCGCGAATTGATCGATCCGAGCAGTTCCCACAAATCCGTGACCGGTCGCGGTATCTCACCATCGATCGGCGGCACGCCGTGGAGCGACTTGGGAACCCGCACACGGTCTGGACGATTGGCACCCAGCACATCAAAGATGAGCACGGATTGCTGAGCGACCATGGCACGCCCGGACTCGGTGACAATCGTCGGGTGTGGAACGCCCGCCTCATCACAGACGCTCATCGCCTTATAGATGACCGCATTGGCGTACTCGACGAGCGAGTAGTTCATCGAGAACTCGAAGGATGTCTGGCTACCGTCGTAGTCGATTCCGAGTCCGCCACCCACATCGAGGTACTTGAGACCAGCGCCCATCTTCGTGAGATCGGCATAGATGCGCGCAAGCTCGTTCACCCCATTGTTGACCTGACGAATATCGTGAATCTGACTGCCCATGTGGCAGTGCAGAAGCTGCAGGCAGTCGGCCATGCCAATGGACGTGAGGTACTCAAGCGTCTCGAGCACTTCGCTCAGCGACAGGCCGAACTTCGCCTTCACGCCTGAAGAATGCCGCCAGCGCCCTGCCCCCGGCGTGGAAAGATTCATGCGAACACCGATCTTCGGTCGTACATCGAAGCGCTGGGCAGCCTCAACAATCAGCCGCAATTCACCGATATTTTCGATGACGGGGATGATGTTGCGCCCGAGCTTTGCAGCCAGCGTGACGAACTCGATGTACTTCTCTTCCTTGAAACCATTGCAGATGATGAGCCGGTCCGGAGAGTCCGTTGTCAGCCCCATCACGGCAAGCAGTTCCGGCTTCGAGCCCACCTCAAGTCCAAAGCCAAGCTCCATCCCGTTGCGGCGCACTTCCTCAACGACGCGACGCTGTTGGTTCACCTTGATCGGATAGACACCGAGATACGAACCCTTGTAGGCGTTCTCCTCGATCGCCTGCGCGAATGCCTCGCGCATGTCACGCATGCGGCGCTCGAGCAGATCGCTGAAGTGCAGAAGCACTGGCGTGTTGAGTCCGCGCTCGCGCATGCCGCTGACCACTTCACACAGATCCACTTCATGTCCGGCAACACGCGTCGGACGCACGACCGCATGGCCCTTGGAGTTCACGTCGAAGAACCCCTTTCCCCACAAACGCACTTGGTAGAGATCCGCCGAATCTTCGACCGTCCACCCGCCGTTCAAAGAGACCTGCCCTGCCTTGGCACGAACGGGCTCCGGAGACGGAACGGTGCTGCCACCGATCAGCGGAGTGTTGGCAGACGGTGCGGAGTTCGGAGCTTCGGGAATTTTGGTCGGAGGCATCGGAGGGGCAATCGTACTCCACACGCCCGCGGAGTCCAGAGGAATTTCACCTCCAAGCACTCGGCGGTGCACTCGTCGGCATCAGCGCTGACATCATCGCCATCGCAGAGCCGTAGGCGGCGGAGCGGCGAAATACGCGGTCGTTCCAGGTGCCGTCTGCTTCGCGGGTCTGCCAAAGCAGCCAGTTGAGTTGCGCGCGCAGTTCGCTGCGGCGCGGCTCTGGCAGCGCCTCGACCGCTTGTGCAGCGTGGTAATGCGCGAACCAGAAGTAGTAGGGAGCAACGCCGTACGGCGGCAGATGCGTACCGCCCTTCGCGCGGCGCACCTCAAGTTCCCGCCAGAAGCGGATGAACGCCTCCACAGCTGACTGCAGGCGCGCTGTATCGCTCCTTCCCGCCAAATACAACGCCATTTCGCCGCTGACCATGCGCCCAACTGCACCGGGGATCATGCGCGACTGCTTGCGCGCTTGTTGCTGCGCCGAGTACGCAAAGTTGCCGTCATCCGTCCGGCAGCGCTCCAGTGCCGCGAGCGCGCGTTCGACGATCGAGGCATCGACTGCGTAGCCGAGCGCACGCGCCTCAAACAGGGTTTGAAGGCACGCCGGCGTCATGAATGCGCTCGCTGCGCAGGGCGTTTCAGCGCCCGCATCGCGCGCATAGTTCCATCCCCCAACTTCGGGGATCTCGAATTTCTGAAGTGCACTCAGATACCACTCCGTGGCCGTCCGAACTTGCTCGCCCAGCCCATCAGGCGTGGCCTTGGCACGCTGCAGCGCAAGCAGGAACCGTGCGCCGTAACACGCCCCCCACGCACGCACGTCGTAGCCTCCTTGGTAAGTCTCGACTTGCAGGAGCGGCTCATCGATCGCACCGCAGACGTACTCCGTTGCGCGGCGGATCGCCTGTTGCCGCTGCGCATCGCCTTCGAGCCCCGGCAGCCGTAGCAGAGCCTCACCCACGATCGACGTTCCACCGACTCGGTACGCCACCGGGATATTGCCGCCAACGCGGTACACGCCCTCGTACGGCCACTCGCCGCCGCCCTCCCCCGATTGCATCGCCACGACCTCTGCCGCGGCAGTGCGCAGCGCTTCATCCATCTGCTGCTGTGTCGGCGCGGGGCGCACAAGAAGGAGAATGGTGGCGAGGAGCGTTTCCATACGAGCACATTACCCGCCCGACGACGCATTTCCTTCCTTCCAACCTACGATCCTCCGATGCTCCAGATTCTCGGCGGCACCCTTCGATCGCGACGACTGCAGGTCCCGGATGGCGATCGCACTCGCCCGATGGGTTCCCGCACCAAGGAGGCCGTATTCAACATCCTGCGCGGTTGGTTTGACGGTGCCCGCGTGCTCGATCTCTTTGCCGGTGTGGGGACGATGGGACTCGAAGCCGCGAGCCGTGGCGCAGCGCAGGTGGTATGCGTGGAGCAGGACCGGAGCGTCGGTGAGTTTCTGCAGGCGAACATTCTGGCGCTCGGCTGCAATGACCGCGTGCGATGGGTGCAAAGCGACGCACTCGGACCTGTGGCGATTGCTGCTGCCCCTGCACCCGTGGATGTGGTCTTCTGCGATCCACCCTTTGCACTGATGCAGTCCGATGCGTCACGTGGACGCCTGCTCCAGCAACTGGCTGCGCTCAAGTCGGTCATGGCGCCAAAGTCGTTCCTGGTTCTCCGAGCCCCTGAAGTCACACATGCTGCCGACTTTGGAGTCGCCGGCTTCGATGGACCCGAACTGCACAGCTATGGGCGTGAGCAGTACGTCCTGCTTTACATGCCATCGCGCGATGCTGCGCAAGGCCCTTGATGCCTGATTTGAACGCACGGTTCCCATCGTCGCTGATGCGAGTCAGCACATGGACACGTTTGGTCAATGGAAGTGTGCCTGTTGTGATGATGCGCCCAGAGAAGTCGACTCAGGCGCCTCTGCCCTTTTTGCTGTGGTTCCATGGTCGGACCGTCGACAAGGAAACCGACCCAGGTCGGTACCTCCGCCTTGTGCGAGCTGGCATTGGCTGCATCGCAGTCGATCTGCCAGGTCATGGTGAACGCCCCGACGCGTCCATGCAGGACGGCAGCCGCACTGCTGAAGTGGTGGAACAGGCGGCATCAGAGATCGACGGCATTCTGGCTGACGCATCTGTTGCTGGATTCGATCCAACCTGCACCGTACTCGGCGGCTTGAGTGCCGGCGGCATGGCGGCTGCGCTGCGGGGCTGTTCGGACCATCCTTTCCGCGGCTTTCTGCTGGAGGCCACGACAGGCGACTGGAGCACGCTGTGCGGCCGAGCTGGGTTCCCATCAGCAGCTGTGGAACGGCTCAACCCTTTGACCCATCTTGTCGGTTGGCGCGAATGCCCCGTCTTGGCCCTGCATGCAACGCTCGACGAGTGGATACCGGTCGAGGGGCAGCGGCGCTTCATCGCCGCGCTTCAGGCAAAGTCTGTGCGCGGCGCATCGATCGAACTGCACGAGTACGCACGGACGGACGCGCCGCACGAGCACATGGGATTTGGCAGGATGGCATCCGACGCGAAATCAAGAGGGACACGCTTTATCGCTGCCTGCTGCGGTGTCGAGTTGGCAGATTCACTCTGACCAGTCGGCTTCGGTCGCCATCAGGGCACTGGCTTCCCGCGCAGGGATGCCGGCATCTGACCGCGCCATATCGCATCGCCCGACCCGCGGACGCAGAGGCGCTGGACGAAGTCCTCGTAATCGCGCGCGAGCTGCTCAAGGTTCTGACCAAAGTAGGCGCTTGCCACCATCGGCCCTGGCAGTGCACGGATTCCCCCGCGCGCCAGCGCACGCTGCAGCGAATCGCGCGTCTCGCTGTCATCCGCAGCCGCCAGCAGTGAGGTGGAAATCGTGCCACGAACCGCATCCTGCAAAAGTTCCGCGAGCTGCGCGCGATGCCGACCCTCGAGTCCATCCACGAGAAAGTGAGTGAGCGCCCAAACCTGCGCGTAGTACACCAGCAGTCGATCTTTGCCATTCCCCAAGAACTGCTGCGGCGAGCGCTCAAGAAGATCCCTTAGCGGGATCAGATTCTCACTCCGGACGGCCTCACGCAGTTCACCGAACCGCTCAAAGTTTCGCCACGCGGCAAAGACAGGCATGCGCTGTTCATCGACGCGGAAACCTTCCATATAGGTGGCGATCCCCTCCTCAAGCCACACGGGAAGTTCCTCGCGGAACACAGACTGCGAATACTGGTGCCAGCCCTCGTGTGCCACGATGGTGAGCGTGTCGTTGGGACCGATGTCATAGAGCACAGCCGTGGACTTGGTGGTGTAACCGCCGCGACCGAGGCCGAGGTAGATGTCCGCATCGCTCCCGAGCCGCTTGCGCGTGAATTTTGCCCACGAATCTCGCGAGCCGAAGATGTATGTCTCGAGCGCCCTGTTCGGTCCAGGCAGCCTGCAGATCGCATTGGTGTACTGCCGCAGTCCGCGTTCAAGAAAGATCGGAATGAACCGGCGCAGCTCCTGATTGCCGATGGATGTGCGAATCGTGAAGTGCGGTGTGGTGATCTGCTGAGCTCGGGGTCCGCCCTCTGCCCATTCAGTCACGCTGATCTGCGTGTCGGCGCTCGTGTCGTTTGGATCGAGCAGTGCGCCTCCACCATCTCCACGCATGCCCCCAAGCGGAGATGACCATGGGCCCCGTGTCATTGCCATGGAACCGCTGGCACCCGAACCCGAGCAACCACCAACACCCATCATGCATCCGGCAATGACAACAACGCACAGGGCGCAGCATCCAATGCTCAGTCGCGTCGGTGGAATGGTGCGCAGGGTCTTGGACACGATGCGAATCTCTTCAGGCTCTCGCCATCTCTGCATCGCGCGCACGCAGCACTGCGAGCAGACCAACGATCGCGGTGGAAGCATACGCCGCATCGGACCCCATCCGATTGGCTTCTGACTCAATTTGGTTTGGGGGGCTGCGAGGCGCACCACTCCCGCCAGCAGCTGCGGATGGCAGCGTGAAAGCGCCGCGCGTAGCCCTTGGAATCAAGCAGTGGCGAGGCGCGGAGCTCGCTGCGCAGCGACGAGCGCAGGGACGCCAAGCGAGCCATGTCGCCCACGAGCGATCCCGCGATGCGGACGAATCCATCCGCATCCTCAGCGATCCACTCGGGATGCCTAGCGGCTGTCAACAAGCTCGCAGAGACGCGCGAAGCATGCCGATCACCGAGCAAGGTGACGACCGGAACACCCATCCACAGAGCCTCGCAGGTCGTGGTCGTGCCGTTGTACGGCACCGTATCGAGCGCGACATGCACCCGTCCGTAGAGCGCGAGGTGTTCAGCGCGCGTTGGAGACCACGCGATCATCTCGATGCGGTCGTCGGCGATCCCTTGTGCGTACAGCCGAGCGCGGAGTTCGCGCTGAGTGGCTGGGTCGGCGAGCGTCTGCGTCTTCAGGAGGAGGCGCGAGTTGGGCACGCCCTGCAGGACCCTCGCCCAAAGCGCTGCGCACTCAGGGCTGATCTTCGCGCTGTTGTTGAAGGAGCCGAAGGTGATCGGGCCATCCGCCGGCATCGTTGGCAACACTTCGAGATCCGGCGGTCGGTAGCACAGAAAGCACGGATCAAGACGCAGCAGCCGTTCCGTGCAGTACGCCTCCGCACCCGGCGGGTCGGTGATGGAGTCGACAATGCGCCAGTCGATCGCGGGCAGTCCAATGGTGTTGGGATAGCCGATCCCCGTCACAATGACGGGAGCGGGCTTCGAAGCGAGTGCGGTGAGCCGGTTGCCGCCCGTGTGCCCCGACAGTTCCACGAGGACATCGATGCGTTCCGAGCGGATCTTTGCGTCAAGTGTGTCGTCGTCGATCGCAGAGACATCGACCACACGGTCGAACCGTGCACGGAGTCGCGTTCCAGCGGCATCATCCTTTGGACAGACCGTTGTTGGGAAGGCGATTACCTCCACATCGGTCGGGCGGTCTCCCACGAGCGATTCAGCAAAGAATGAGACGGAGTGGTCGTGGAGGTCACCCGACATGATGCCAAGTCGGATGGCGCGATCCGGCGACGGATCCGTCGATGCCGCAGGCCTTCGCGGATGGCAGGCATGTCCGAACGCACGGTGCGCCTGAAGCACTCCCTCGCGCGGGCGTACGAGGTAGTTGATCGTGAGCAGATAGTCCGAGCGGAATCGGGGATCTGTCGGGACCCGCTCTGCAACCTCGCCGTAGGCCTTGTTCGCCTCTTCCGTGCGGCCAGCCCTCGCGAGAGCAAGCGCCAGATTCGCATGGGCGCCCGGCTCATTTGGGGCGAGCCGAACAGCCGTCTGCCCAGCCTCGATACCGCGCTCAGCTTCGTTCAACTCAGCGTAGGCAGCGGCGAGAGAAATCCATGGGAGCGGAAAGAGTGGCTGCAGGCGCGTGGCGTGCTCCCACTGCGTGACTGCCTCGCGTTCGCGGCGCGCCTGCGACAGAGTCAAACCGAGATTGTGGTAAGCGGCGGCGTTCGCAGTATCGAGGGCTATCGCACGGCGCAACCACTCCTCCGACTCAACGAGCGCCCCAACGCCCCGCAGCAGCACGCCCATGATGCTCACGGCCATCGAGTCCTTTGGACGCATGCGCAGGTGCAGACGCACCAACTCGATCGCCTTGTCATGCTGCCCCGAGCCCTGCAGTGCCAGCGCCTTCTCACCGAGGCTCTGCTTGGCACCCGCGCTCGTCATACGCCAAGCATAACGGTGCGGTTGCGCACGACTCCCGCACGATGATGCGAATCTCGTCAGGCTCTCGTCATCACTGCATCGAGCGCACGCTGCGCCGCGAGCAGGTCTGCCTGCGCCTCCGCAAGCATGCGCCGCGTCTGATCGACAACCTCTGGCTTGGCCTTCGCGAGGTAACCGGCATTGGAAAGCTTCCCCTCAAACCCTGCGATCGCGCGCTGTCGGTCGCGCACCACCTGCTCGAGCCGCGTTCGTTCGCTGCCGACATCCACGCTGTCCACGAGCGACGAAAGCAGCAGTTCCTCCCCTTCAAAGGGGAATGCCACCGCATCGGCGGGTCGTGCCTGCGCCGAAGGTTCCACGCTGCCGATTCCCGCGAGCGTTTCGACCGTACCGCCCGCCTGTGCGATGAGCGCCGCGATCGCCGGCGTGACATGCAGGTTGATGCGGCGCCGATCGAGCACCTTGCGCTCGCCTCGAAGGTTTCGGATCGCCTCCACGAGCGACTGCACACGTGCGAACTCCCGCGCGGCGCGCTCATCGGTGAGCGCATCCCCACAGCGCGGCCACCGCGCCGTTGCCGCAAGCGGCGATGGCGGCAATTCGAGCGCCCTGACTTGGGAAGTGCACACATCTGCCACTGGTTGCCAGAGCGCCTCGGTGACGAACGGCATCACCGGATGCAGTACTCGGAGTGTTCCATCGAGCACGCCGCGGAGCACCGCCTGCTGTCCCGCGTCATTCTTGACCGTTGGCTTGATGCCCTCGAGATACCAATCGCAGAAGTCCCGCCAGATGAAGTCGTACAGCGCCTCCGCGACGGGATTGAACTGGTACGCATCGATGGCGCCATCGACTGTCCGCACCAGATGTGCAAATCGGTGCAGAATCCAGCGGTCGATGAGGCGCGTTGGCACGACCGTCGTCGCCTGCTCCGCCTCGGCGTGCTTCCCGTCGCTGCCATCGCCGCACTGCGCGAGGGCGAAGCGGGACGCGTTCCAAACTTTCGTCGCGAAGTTTCTACCGATGTCAAAACGGCTTGACGTATTGCGTGCAAGCGGCATCGCATCGGTCGGCTGCGCCAGCCCAGACGCCACGCCATAGCCCGTCACCATCTCGCGCGATGGATCAGTCGGGCAAGACTGCGTCGGTGCGGCAACCACATGTCCCGAAGCAGTCGTCACCGTCTTCGGCGTGAACGCCTTGCCCGTGTGCGGGCAGAGCACATCCACAGGCAACCGCACGTCCTGCGTCCCCGTCGACATCTGCACGAGAACGAAACGCATCGCATCCGCGCCGTGCGTTGCGATGATGTCGCGTGGGTCGACCCCATTGGCGAGCGACTTGGACATCTTCTGCCCGAAACCATCCTGCACGATGCTGTGGATGAACACGTCACGAAACGGGAGACGTCCGCCGAGAAAGTGACGATTGAACATCACCATGCGGCTGACCCACAGCGTGATGATCTCGCGGGCCGTCGACAGCACTGCACTCGGGTTGAATGCATCGAGAAGCCCCTGCATCTGGAAGCGCGCAGGGTCTGGCCACCCGAGCGTGCTGAGCGGCCAGAGCGCACTCGAAAACCAAGTATCAAGCACATCGGGATCCTGACGGAATCCAGCACGCTCCAGCTCGGGCGCCAACTCGCCATCGAGCCGCTCGGGAAGGCACACGAACATCTCGGTCGCGCCATCCGGGAGCGTGCGCCGCATCTCCGCGGCACCGCGCGCACTCCACGGCTGCTGCGGCGGCGGCGAATCGGCGCTGAAGATCTTCGACCACACTGGGATTCGATGACCCCACCACAGTTGCCGCGAGATGCACCAGTCGCGGATGCCCACATGCCACTGCTCGAACGTTCGCGCGTAACGCGCCGGATAGAAGGTGAGTTCGCCATCCCCCGCCCGCGCAGGTGCGGCCGACGGCGCTGGCGACTGCCGCTGATCCGCTCGCATGGCTCGGAGCGCACTTCCCGCAAGACGCGGATCAGTGACACGCACGAACCACTGGTCGGAGAGATACGGCTCGACGGGCACATGACTGCGCGACGCATGCCCCACACTGTGGCGGTAGGGTCGAACACCCTCGAGGAGTCCGGCCGACCGGAAGTGCTGCACGATGCGCTCGCGCGCTTCCTCGCGGCTCAGACCGACGAATGGGCGAGCTTCCGCCGAAACATCACTCCAACCGTGGCGATCGCTGATCGATCCGTCGGGTGCCATCACATTGATCGCAGGCAACTGATGGCGCATGCCAATGTCCCAGTCGTTGGGGTCGTGAGCAGGCGTGACCTTCAGGAAACCTGACGCAAACTGCGCCTTCACATCGGCTGGGTCGCCACCCTGTGCGACCGCCATCACGACATACTCATCTTCGACGATGGGAATGATGCGTCCGACAATCGGCAGTCGAACACGTTTGCCACGAAGTGCGGCAGCGCGCGGATCACGCGGATGAACGGCAACGGCGGTATCCCCAAGCATGGTCTCGGGTCGCGTGGTCGCCACGGTGATGTGTCCCGAACCATCCTCGAGCGGGTAGCGCAGATACCAGAATGACCCGTCGACCTCCTCCATCTCGACCTCATCGTCGGAAAGTGCCGTCTGCGTCGCCGGGTCCCAGTTCACGAGACGCTTGCCGCGTTCAATCAAGCCCTCCTGGAAAAGGCGGAAGAACGCCTCTCGCACCGCTGAGGTGCAGACAGGATCCATCGTGAAGCGCGTGCGCGCTTCGTCGCAAGACGCACCCATCGAGCGAAGCTGACTGAGGATGACCGATTCGTATTCATCTTTCCACGCCTGCACCTTTGCCACGAACTCCTCGCGTGTGAAGTCTGTGCGGCGCTTGCCTTGCATCTGCAGGCGGCGTTCCACCACGGCTTGGGTGGCGATGCCCGCATGGTCGGTCCCTGGCATCCACAGCGTCTTGCGCCCGCGCATTCGCGCTGTGCGCGCGAGGACATCCTGAAGCGTGTTGTTCAGCGCGTGACCAAGATGCAGCGCCGCAGTCACATTCGGCGGCGGAATGAAGATCGAGTAGGGTTCCCCCGCACCGTCTGCCTCCGCGTGGAAGCAGCGCGCTTCAGCCCAGCGCTGAAGGATCGCGGGCTCATGTTCCGCAGGAACATACGATTTCGCAAGCGGAACCTCACCCATGACGGCCCGAGTCTACAGATTCGAACGCAGCAACCCCCGGGGCATCGGCGAAACGGGCCATCGGCACGGACATCCTGGAGTTCGCACCCTGCTTGCAAGCGCTGCACGTTGTGCGGCGTTGTGCGTGGTGCTCGCAGGCGCGCACTGCACGAAGCAGGAGGATCCGATCGCACGCACCGACGATCCCGCCTCGCGCCGTGCCGTACTCGACTCAGTCGAGACATCGCTGCGTACAGCGCGACTCGATGAGGCACTTCGCATGGCGCGCCGACTGACAGAGGCGCTCCCGGACGATGCGGATGCCCAGGAGATCCTCGCGCGAACGCATCTTGCTCGTTCACTCGCTGCCGTGCAGCCAGCACTGCAGTCCGCCGAACGCATGGCCGCTGCCCAGGCGTACCTGCGCGCAGCACAACTGCGGCCGACCCACACAGGATTCCAGTCCGCTGCAGGCGTCGCTGCGCAGCAGGCGGGCATGCTGACCGAGGCGATCGCATGTTTCGAGCGAGCGCAGGCCGCTGATGCAGCGAATGTGCAGCATTCGCTCTATCTCGGGCAGGCTCTGCTGCAAACCGGAGATGTGACTCGCGCGCGCGTGTGCCTTGAGCGAGCACGGGCTTTGGCGCCTGAATCGCCCTGGCCACTGAGCGGACTTTCCGGGCTCGAACTGCAAGCGGGAAACGCGCCGCTCGCGCTCGAACTGGCGCAGCGCGCCCGGACGCTCGATCCGCAGGCTGATCAACTCCGCGTAGCCGAGGCAAAGGCTCTTCGCAAGCTCGGACGACACACCGATGTGCTGACATTGCTGCTCGCGTTGCCACCCAAGTCTCGAACGAGCGAGGCATTTGCCTGGGAGATTGCGAGCGCACATGAGTCGCTCGGCGACCGTGTGGCGGCCGCTGCCGCGTGGGGCGATTGGGCAGAACAGTGCACCTCGGCGGAGGCTGCTGCCGATGCGGCTCGGCGCTGGGAAGATGCAGGTGATGCTGTCCAAGCCGCATCGTGGCGGCGCGTCGCGTTGCAGCGCGGATGGGTCCCCCCCCCACCTTCTACTTCAACCAGCGACCCCCGTCGAGGCGGATGATCTCTCCGCAGAGGTAGGTCGCTTCGAGCGCGAGCCACGCAGCACAGCGTGCGGCCTCTTCCGGTGTTCCCGCTCGCCCAAGAGGTGTGCGCTCCATGTAACGCGCGGTCATGGCAGGATCGGCGCCGACCGGCCATGCGACAACGCCCGGCGCGATGCCATTCACTCGGATGCATGGAGCGAGTTCCACCGCGAGCGCACCGATGAGCGCGTCGAGCGCACCCTTCGATGCGAAGTATGCCGCGTGATTCCTGTAGAAACGGCCGGCCGCGTGCATATCGCTGAAGCACACCACAGCGCCCCCCGAGGGCAGAGATGACTTGGACAACTGCGGTGCGAGGGCCTGTGTCAGCAGCAGCGGTGCGAGGGCGTTCACCCGCATGTGTGAAAGCGCATGCTCAGGAGTGATCGAGCCAAAGACCTGCGGGTCGTAACGGCTCGCGCAGTGAACGATCACATCGGCATTCCGCGCTGCGAGGCGTTCGCCCATGGCCTGCACGGCGGCAAGGTCATCGAGTTCCGCACATTCGATCGCCACCTCAGGCTCGGCCTGCCCTGCTTCGCGCGCCGCCGCTCGACAAAGCGCCGCGCTTTCGCGCGCTGCACTGTTGTCCGAACGAACAGCGAGCGTGATGTCCAGCCCACGCCGCGCGAACTCCACGGCGGTCGCTCGCCCGACCCGCGCCGCGCTTCCGGTGATGATGACTCGTTGTCTCTGTTCTGGCATGGCGAGCAGCTTCGGCGTGACCGACCGCTGCAGCGAGCGTACTACCATCACGCCCAACGCATGAGGCCGGACAGGTTTTCATCTCAGCGTCTCGACCATCACGCACTCGGCGAGGCTTGGCGCACGGTATGCCGCGGGGCGCGGCGGCTGCTGTGGCTTGGGATCGCAGGCGCTTGTGCTCTGCTGATTCTCGCGGTGATTCTTGTGCTGACGCCATCGTGGGTCGGGTCGCTCGTCGCGGCGCAAGTGGGGCGGGCTGTTGGTGGCGACGCGACGCTCGACCGTTTCGAATGGCAGGACTGGGGCAAGGCACGACTCGAAGGTCTCGTCGTGCGAGTCCCGGGCTGGAAAGGTGTGGGGCGTGATCTGATCCTGGTGCAGCACATGGAAGTTGATCTCGAACCCTGGACCTTGCTGTGGGGCCCCCTGCATGTTCATTCACTGCGCGTTGGAAAAATCGATGTTCAACTGGTGGAAGGCGGGACGGCAGATGGTGGCTACAACTTTCAGTCGCTCCGGCGATCGCCTGCCAGCCCAGCGGATAGCGGCGGACTCCGCATAGACCGCGGTTCGATCGATCAGATTCGCGTGACAGCGGGTCGTATTCGAGGTGGCGTGCTTCGAAATCCCGTGACGTTCATTGCCTCGGCGAGCCTTGCACCCGACTCGGGGGATGCATCACGTTCCACTTTGGAGTTGCAGGAACAGGGTGGCGGGATGCGCATCAGCGGTTGGTGGGACCAGTCATCGCTTGCATTCGATTTGAGTGCGACTGGCGTCACGATCAGCGAGCGTTTGGCATTCATGATGCCGCGCCAAGTTGGATCGGTCGTCCTGGCATCGCAAGCAGAGGGCGAAGTGGTGCGAGCAACGCTCTCTGCAAGCGGGACTACCCCACTGCGCGGGACCCTCGAAGTCCGCGATCTCTCCGCAAAACTCCCAGTCAATCTGTTCGGCTCATGGGTGCGCTATGAGGGCATGAAGATCTTTGAAGCGAAAGGAAAGCCGCGAGTCTTCGTGCGGAATGGAAAGCTGGAGATCGAGGGTGGCCGCGTTTCGCTGCAAGATTTCGACTTCGATGTGCTGAGCGACTCCTCGGACGGGAAGGCGACGACACTTCCGTTCTTCGCTTCCCTCGAAGTCGATTTGTCGGCCGTCCCGTGGCAGGACTTCGATTGGGAGCGCCGAGAGGAATGGCTTGAGAGCGCGCGCGTCCTCGCGCCATTTCGCGTGAAGGTACAGATTCCGAATCTTGAACTGGGTACACAGCGCGATACCAGTGCGCTCGAGGCACCTCGCGTCGTTGCCGAGTTCCTCGAAACGTTCAAGGTTCGCGAACTTCGAGCAACGGCAGAGTGGTCGGCATCCCGCGGTGCTCCGACAACCGCTGCCGATGGCTCGCTGACAGCAGCGAACACGGAGCATCAGGCGCTGCTCACCATTCGTGATGGCCGTGGTGCATTCGAGGATTTTCCCTACCCGCTGACGCAGGTCAAATCGACGATTCGGATCCGTGGACAAGATGCGCACATCGAATCACTCGAGGGCATTGGATCGAACAATGCACTCATCCATATTGGCGGCAGCATTCGCGGCATGGGCACGGATCCTGACGTACACCTCACAATCGCGTCGGATCGTGCGCCAATCGACGACGCCCTCATTCGCAGCTTCCCCGACAGCGAGCGCAAATTCTTTGAAAGCATCTTCTGGAACGGCGGTTTTCTCTCGCTGCAGCGCGCAGGACTTCTGCGCGACCAGACCCAAGTGGACGCCTGCAAAAATGAACTCACCCAAGTCGAACACGCCTTGGCTTCGCTCTCCCAGTCGGCGAACTCGGATCCCGCCCAGATTGCGCGGCTCTCCATACGAGCGGGCGAGCTGACCCGCATCATTCAGGAGGGGCCGTTCAAGCCAGGCGGACTGATCCGTCTCGACCTTCAGGTGAAGAGGGCTCAGGGGTCGATGGAGCCGCCAACGGTCAACGGCAAAATCGATTTGATTGAAGTGGACCTGCTTCCAGAGGAGTTCCCCTACCCCGTGCGCGTACGCGATGGCACAATCCTGCTCACCGACACCAGCTACACCTTTTCCGACAAGGTGCCTTTTACCACCTTCGCCGGGGGCAGGGGTAGTTTCAGTGGTGGAGTTCAGTTCAGCACGACAGCGGATGGAGACCAGACCTTCGAACCCGACTTGCAGTTTGAACTGCCGAATGAACGGATCAATCCGAGAATGTTCTGCGCGATTCCTCCAGAGCAGGATGAATCGGTGGTCGGCTGGCCTGGACTCGCGCTATCAAGCGGCGGTTCCATTCTGCGGCAGATCAATCCAGCAGGCCGTCTCAACATCCGGGGATGCCTCCGCGGCGCTCCCGATGCAGAATTGAAGCTCGAATGCACGGTTGATCTCACGGATGGCAGTGTGCATCCGATCATTCCGACAAGCGAAATCCTCTCGAGTGACGAGATCACCTGGCCGATTGGATTCAGCCTTGAAGATTGCCGGGGAGCATTTCACGTCACGAATGAGAGGATTCAGATCGAGAAATTCACAGGATTCCGAAAAGACGGAAGTATCGATGCTGCAGGCATCGTTGGCTTCGCACACGCGCAGACGTTGCTCGAGGTCCGTCTGCGCAACATAGAACTCGAGGAGTACGCGATCAATCTGCTGCCGTTCCGAGAACAGTCGGAAGGAGATGCGCTCTGGAGGCGCTACGCACCACAGGGCGTGTTCGATGCGAACCTGCGACTCAAAGGTGATCTGGAGGGGGTCATTCGCACTTCCCTCACAATCGAACCACATGACCTGCTTGTGCGGTTGCCAGAGGGTGAGGTCTTTGCGGTCTTCCAATCGGGGACGATGACGTTCGAAGGCAACCATCTCACGTGTGATGCCGTTGACATGACCGTAGGACCGAGGGATGGCTATGCAACCCACATCTGCATTGATGGCAGCGTGGGCACAGATCTGGCGTCCATTGACCTTGATGCGTCTATCGAGAATGGCATGCTGCAGGGCCCACTCCTGCATGAGATCGCCAACCGAGTCGATGCCGATGGATTGGGAGGCCTGCTGAGGGAACTGGAGCCGAAAGGTCGCTTCGACGCTGTCGTCAGCGTCTCTGGTACCCAAGATGTTTCATTCAGCGATTTTGATTTGGAAGTTCAAATCCTCGACCTGAGCGTTGGACATGGGGAGTTTGAAACATCCCTTCGATTGCCCAAGCCCATTCGAGTCACTGCGAATGATGGCAATCTACTCCTGCATCCCTTTTCTGCGGCTCTGATCGGTGGATCGATCGAAGGTGATGGATGGGTGAGTGACGACCCGACGGGGCAACCCATGCATGGTGAATTCTCTGCGCTCGTGACTTCGCAGGCTCCCGTGAAGGGTTTGTACGGACTCCTGCCAGGCCGTGTCGCAGAATTACTCAGCCGAAACGGCTTCGAAGTCGGCGATCTCCTGCGCGCAGATGCATCAATTTCACTGAGTCGCGAGGCTGGCGAAATCATCACGGATATCGGTGTGGATATGCGTGTCTGGAACGCGAAGCTTGATGTCGGTCCTGGGATCTCCGAGGCGGATGCTTCGGCATGCCTTGTCAGCCGCACTGGGAGCAATACTCGCCCCCCCTTGGAGGCGGTCGTGGCCGACACATCTCTGCGCATCGCCGACCGCCCGCTGCAGGATGTTTCCATGCGACTGCTCATCGCGCCCGGGAGTGATGTCCTTCAACTGCTCGACTGTGAGGGTCGAATGGGAAGTGGCAGTTTCTCCATCACGGGGCAGTTCGGACTTGTACCCCCCTACTCCATGGCCGCTGACTGCGCAATCTCGGGCGTACCAGTCGAGTTGCTCGCAGGTACTCAAACCACGGAACCAACCGATCCAAGTGCAACACCATCGGATCCTGGACGAGTCGATGCCCGGGTGACGGTGCAGGGCGATCGAACGGGTCTTTCCGGGCGGCGCGGACGCGGTGCAGCGGTCATCGAGCGCACCGAGTTGACGCGACTGCCGATTGCCATCGCCCTCCTCCAACTCGGTCAGGCAAGCATCGACCTCGATCCTGTCATAGAACGCGGCGACTTTGCGTTCACCATTGATCGTTCCATGATCCACTTTGAACGCTTCGACCTGGCCTCGCGGAACATGACACTCGAAGGCAGGGGCAGCCTGGACACGGAGACACGCGCTCTCGCGCTGCGATTGGCAAACAAGGGCACCATTCCACTGGTCAGCGATGTCCTTGGCGGTGTGTCGAATCAGATCTTTCAAATCGATGTCCGAGGGACGCTCGACAAACCCGAAGGATCGCTGGTGCCGCTCCCGCTTCTGCTTCCTGCACCGGAGCTGCCTCACACTGTCGTGCCAGCCGCACCCATCGCGCGGAGGGACGCATGAAGTCGAAGGCGGAGTATCAGAACCTTGCACCCCATCTACGCCGTGCAATCGACGAAATGGTCGCGCTCACACTCGCCGACCGTGCGAGCGATGATGGGCATCCGCTGCGTGCGCGTGTGATCTCGGAGATGGTCGCCACAGCGCTGCAACTCGCGAATGACCGTCTGACGATGGGAGAGCTCCGATTGATCCGCCAGTCGCTTCGCGAGATGCGAGCCACGTTCACGATGTTTGAACGGTTTCGATCGCTGCGGAAGGTGGCGATCTTCGGCAGTGCACGCACGCCGCGCGATCATCCCGACTACACGGCGGCGCTGGACTTTTCACGTGCGCTTGCGGCGCGGGGTTGGATGGCCATCACGGGAGCAGGACCTGGCATCATGCAGGCAGGCAACGAGGGACCAACACCCGATCACTCTTTCGGGCTTTCCATTCGGCTCCCGTTCGAGGATAGCCCCAACCCAGTCATCCGTGACGATCCGAAACTGTTGAAGTTCCGCTACTACTTCACGCGAAAGCTCGCGTTCATGGGCAACGCGGATGCCGTCGCTGCGTTCCCCGGCGGGTATGGGACACAGGACGAACTCTTCGAGGCACTCACACTGGTCCAGTGCGGCCGCAGTTTGGTGGTGCCCATTGTTCTGGTCGAGGGTGAGGGTGGAAACTATTGGGATCGCTGGCGCTCCTTCGTCAACGAGTGCATGGAACGCACGCACTGGATCAGCTCGGAGGACACGGATCTTTTCACCCGTGCGACCTCAGCTGCCGAGGCAGTCGAGATCATCAGTACGTTCTATCTTCGCTATCGATCGAGCCGATACGTCGATGATCTGCTTGTGCTGCGACTGGATGCACCCCTCTCGCCTCTTCAGCTCCAGGATCTTGCTCAGGAGTTTTCACCGCTGATCGAGTCCGGCACGATGCACCAAGGCGATTCATTGGCAGGTGACGACGCACCCGAGGGAACTCCACGCATCTGGTTCCACCACAATCGAAGGTTGTTTGGGCTCATTCGGCGGCTGATCGACCGTATCAACTCGCTCCCGCACGCTGCCGCATGAACGCCTTGCACGCACCCACTCTCCACCGAATGCTGGCGTGCCTCCCGGTGCTTGCGCTTGCCGCGGCCGCACCTTTGTTCCTCTCATGCAATGCGGCGCCGGTTTCTCAGACCGCCACCACGGTGCGCAAAGACGGCAGCAATACCGAGGCTGCCCGCCCCGAGCGCACCGAAGAGGAGCAGACGGATGCAAGCGACAAGACAGCCGCATGGGCAGAGATCGCGGCGTCGATCCCGACGCGCGATGTATGGCTTCCCGCCGATGACGGTTCGACCGATGGCGTCGTCGTCCTCCGCTGGCAAGTGCCAGACAACGCTGATGCGATCCATGCATTCTTCGAGGCGAACAAGCCGACCATGTTGAGCGACAGCGTTCAGGATCGACTGCTCGGCAATGGCATTCGTGTAGCCGCCATCCCGCTGGCAGATCTTGGAGCAGCCCTCGACACCCTCGGCGGTACGGCATCGAGCATTCGCCTCTGGCTCGGTCAGGCGCATGCATGGACACAGGTGAACGCCCTCCCCGTGCGCGGCCAACTTGCCGCCTTGATCGATGGGAGTGCGCGTCGCCTGACGGGCGGCACACTGCAACTGCTCATCCGTGGCTGGACTGTGCCGCTGGAGCAGGGTGCGGTCACCGATGTGGAAGTACAGCCAACATTCCTCGCAGGCGGTGCCGTTCCTGGCGCGCGCGCATCAGCGCGCGAAAGTTTCGCAAGTGCCGGCTTCTCCCTTGCGCTTGAGCGTGGGACCGCGCTTCTCGTCGCCAGCGCGCCACCTCGGAGGCAGAGTGCCGAGAAGGGGCCAGCGGCTGGTCCACCGGCGCTGCCCCCTGCCACGCTCGGGGAACTGCTTCTGGGGCGCCAAGGCGGTGATCGCGATCTGCTGCGGCTTCGGCCCATCGTGGTGATCGCGCCACTCGTCGCCGATCGTCACTTTTCAGATCCCGCGGCCGTAGAATCGATGACACAGCCGGCACAACCATGACCGCTTCGCCACCCCTCCTTCCTGATCAGGTGCAGACCATCCGCCACCGAAGGCGATTGCTGACGGTCGCCGTCTTTCCGACGCTGCTGACGCTTGGCAACCTGATCTGTGGATTTGCCGCAATCCACTACGCGAGCAAGCCAATCGGCCCGAGCAGTATTTTCGGTTGGAGCACGCTGACGATTGCTGGCAGCCTCGTCTTCTTCGGGATGCTGTTTGATGCATTCGACGGCTTTGCTGCGCGAATCACCAACTCGGCGAGTGAGTTTGGTGCCCAACTCGACTCGATGGCCGATATGGTGACCTTTGGAGTCGCGCCGGCGTTCATGGTGCTGCGGCTCGTGAGCTACTACTACGGTGGTCCCGACCATTACACGGGAATCCTCGGGCCGGATGCGGAGGGCGTGTACGGCAAGATCATCTGGGGCGTGACCGCGTTCTATATCTGCTGCACTGCACTTCGACTCGCGCGCTTCAATGCAGAAGTTGGCTCGGTCGATGAGGCCGATCACCGCGTGTTCCGTGGTTTGCCCTCCCCCGGGTCGGCGGGGGCGATCGCCAGCCTCACACTGCTGCATCAGCATCTCACGGTCATTCGCTTCAACGAAGTGCCACCGGACGGATTCGAGCGGACTTCAGCTCTGATCCTGCCGCTCGCCACCATCCTGGCATCGTTCGCGATGATCTCGCGTATTCCCTATGGTCACTTTGTGAACCGATACCTGCGCGGCAGACATTCGTTCGCCTTCGTTGCGTGGCTGATGCTGCCGATCGCATTTGCCGTGTGGTGGTTCCAAGTGGCGCTTGCCATCGCCTTCTGCGGTTATGCGCTGTCCGGCCCCCTGACCTTGCTGCTCCGGCTTCGACCCTCGCGCGCACCGATCTTGGAGGCGGAGTGACGGTTGCCCCAACCAACACCTCCCCCGCCGGCAGTTTGCCCGCGCGCTTTGGACCTTACGGTGGACAGTTCGTCCCCGAAACGCTGATCGCTGCACTGCATGAACTTGAAGCCGCGTACCTCGATGCGCGGCAAGATGCGAAGTTCATGGATGAACTGCGCGGACTGCTTCGGCATTTCGTCGGGCGACCCACGGCACTGTGCGATGCACCGCGACTCACCACGCATGCGGGCGGAGCTCGGATCGTGCTCAAGCGTGAGGATCTCGCGCACACGGGCGCCCACAAGATCAACAACACGATGGGGCAAACGCTGCTCGCCCTGCGCATGGGAAAGAAGCGGATCATCGCGGAGACCGGTGCAGGCCAACACGGCGTTGCAACCGCGACAGCTTGCGCACACTTTGGACTGCCCTGTGAGGTGTTCATGGGCAGCGAAGACGTACGGCGACAGGCACTCAATGTCTTCCGCATGCGATTACTCGGTGCCACCGTCAATGAGGTCTCCTCGGGCTCGCGCACGCTGAAGGATGCGACGAATGAGGCGATGCGCGACTGGATGGGTTCCGTCGGCAACACGCACTACATCATCGGGAGCGTGGTCGGTCCGCATCCGTTCCCGACGATCGTGCGGGATTTCCAAAGCGTCATTGGTCAGGAGTGCCGCGCCCAGTGTCTGGAGCAGTTTGGGCGACTGCCCGATGCCGTCGTGGCATGCGTCGGCGGCGGATCGAATGCCGCGGGGATCTTTGCTCCGTTCGTGCCGGATACCTCGGTTCGTCTCATCGGTGCGGAAGCGGGCGGCCGCGGCCTCGGTGCAGGGCAGCATGCGGCACCGCTTTCTCTGGGAACGCCAGGCGTTCTGCATGGCTCCTACTCGTATGTGCTGCAGACGGCGGATGGGCAGACCGCCGATGTGCACTCGTGCAGTGCCGGGCTTGACTATCCGGGAGTCGGTCCGGAGCACTCCTATTGGCGCGATGCGGGGCGCGTGAACTACTGCGCCGTCAGCGATGCGGAAGCACTCGAGGCGTTCCAGTTACTCGCCAGGCTCGAGGGGATCATCCCGGCGCTCGAGACCGCGCACGCGGTGCATGCAGCAGTGCACGCCGCAAAGAGCATGCGCGCGGATCAGATCGTGGTGATCAATGTCTCCGGACGCGGGGACAAGGATGTCACGGAGGCGATCCGTCTTCTCAGTACGAGCGACGACCCTTCGATGCATCGGAGCGCGAATCACCACTCGAACCCGTCTTCGCCCCCCCATCGCGCGGGATGAAGTCAAGCGCCACGGGATAGTGGTCGCTTGCATATCCGCTCGGTGGAGTGTCCTTTCGCCAGTCGTAACTGTCGCCCGGGTGCAGCGACGACAGCACGAAGAAAGATCCCGGAACGATCTCGTCCGCGAAACCCTTCGAAAGCAGAATGTAGTCAATCGAGCGTCCAGACTCGTGCGTGGTGTAGCGGTCGTACAACTGCTGCTTCTGCGCTTCCGGGGCGCTCCGATTGCGACCTGCCGATTGATCGTCGGCATTCCGGAAGTCGTAGCCGTTCTGCAGGCCTGCATCCTTGTACATGCGCCGCACGTCGCTCAGGGGCGTGGCATTGAAGTCGCCTACGACCACGATGTTGGCATTCGGATTCTGATCAAGCCGCTGCTTCACAAACTCGATGATCTTCGCCGCCTCTGCCGCGCGGTGATCATTGAACTTCTCGCCACCTGCCTTGTGATGAATGACGAATGCTGTCAGCGCGTAGCCGCCCGGCAGCTGCACATCGAAAGCAATCGGACTGCGCTGAAACTTTGTCGGATCATCCGGGACACTGCTCTTCTCCTTTACATCCGGTGTGTCGCCGGCTGGCTTGGCTTCTGGCTTGTCGGCACCACCGCGCGTCTCCAGCACGGTGCCGATGAAAACCGTGGGAGCAGAAATCGGGAAGCGCGACAGCACAGACTGCTCGACGCCGCGGTAGTAGCCCGCGTCCATGCTCTCGATGTGGTCGTAGCCCATCCCCTTCAGATAGGTGTCACGAAACCACGTAAGCGCTTCTTTCGACTCGATCTCCTCCAAGCAGAGGATGTCCGCATCGAGTCTTCGAATCACCTCCGCAAGTGCCTTTGCACGATCATCGGTCACCGCAAGTTTCAAGTCCTCCCACTCGCCTGAGAGCGAGGGGTCATCGACATGATCAAAGAGGTTCTGCAGGTTGTACGAAGCAAGCCGTACAGCACCCTTCGCCTTCGGCGGCGCCTGCTGCAGTCCGTAATGCATACCCGGCCCTCTCTGCTGCTTCGGCTGACGGGCACTCTTGTCTGCATTCGCTCCGCCCTGCGCTGCAGGTGCGTTGCCACTGGCGGGCGGTTGCGCAGGCTTGGACTGCGTGAGGGGCGAGACGGCGATGAACGCCGCAAGAGCAACGACCGGCCAGTTCCACATTTGCATAGGGCAAGCGTACCGCCACGACCTACCATTCCCGAAGCGTGGCGTTTACATCGAGTCGAAGGCAGTACGGCGCTTACCGTGAAGAAGCGTCCGAGCGGCGTGCGCGCAGCAAGTCGCAGCGGACGATCGTGACGCGACACGGAAGCGAAGTCAGTGCCCGCCGCAATCGATCGCTCGGAGAACTCCTTCGCTCCTTTGCCGGAACGGTCGGCCGTGATCGCCGAAAGGTGATCGCGGCACTCGCCTGCGCGACGGTTGGCAGCGTGCTCGAACTGTTGCCGCCCGCTGCCACGAAGATCGCCATCGACAATGTTTTTGGAGGCGCACCGCTTCCGGAAGCGCTCCGCCGGTGGCTGCCTGTGAGCGACACGGCCCTGACCGATCCACACTCGCTGCTCGCACTGCTCGCGGTCACGATCGTCGCGCTGTCGGTTGTGGCCGTCCTCTTGAGCATCACGGGCAGACTGCTTGCCACACGCACCGTCAAGTCCGTTCAGAATCGCATGCGCCGCCGCGTACTTGGCCATGCGATGAAACTTCCGCTCTCGCGCATCCACCATATTCGTGCCGGCGGCATGGTGACGGCGCTGCGGGAAGATGCGGCCGGAGTCGGCGATCTCATCTTCAGCATGCTCTACAACCCGTGGCGTGCAGTCATCCAACTGATCGGCAGCCTCGCCGTACTCGGAGCCACCGATTGGCGACTGCTGCTCGGCGCACTGATCGTTTTGCCAGTCGTGGTGCTTTCGCACCGAACATGGATTGGACGCATCCGGCCGATCTACCGCGATATCAAGCAGACCCGCGAGTCCATCGACGCACACGCCGCAGAAGTGTTCGGCGGCATGCGCGTCGTACGAGGATTCGATCGAACCCGATCGGAAGCTGCGCGTGCAGCCCGTTCCTCGCACCTCATGTCGCGACAAGAGATGTTCGTCTGGTGGTGGTCGCGCGGCATTGACTTGGCGTGGGCACTCTTCATTCCCTGTGCGAGCGCTGCGCTGCTGTGGTACGGAGGAACGCAAGTCTTGCGTGGCACGCTCACCGCGGGCGATCTCGTGCTCTTTCTGACCTATGTGATGATGCTGCTGCTGCCGATCCAGATGCTCGCGTCCAGCGCAACGGCATTTCAGACCAATCTGGCTGGGCTGGATCGACTGCTCGACCTGCTCGCGGAACAGCCCGACATGCCCGACCGACCCGGTGCGATTCGTTTGTTGAAGCCCACGATTCAGGGTCACGTGGAACTTCGAGGCGTCTCCTATCGATACCCCCAGACCGAACGACCTGTGCTCGATCACATCACGCTGCAAGCGCTACCAGGAAAGACCGTCGCGCTCGTCGGCCCCTCGGGAAGCGGGAAGACGACCCTTTGCAACCTCGTTGCACGGTTCTTCGATCCGACCGCAGGCTCCGTGCTCATCGACGGCACAGATCTTCGCGACATCCAACTTCGTTCCTGGCATCGTGTTCTTGGCATCGTCGAGCAGGATGTCTTCCTGTTTGATGGAACGGTCGAGGACAACATCCGCTACGGCACGCGTGAGGCGAGCGCCACAGCAGTCCGTGCTGCCATGGAACGCGCGAACGCAGCCGACTTCATCGACGCCATGCCGAATGGCCTGCAAACGCGCATCGGTGAGCGCGGCGTACGCCTGTCAGGCGGTCAGCGGCAGCGACTGGCCATCGCAAGAGCACTGCTTGCTGATCCCAAGATCCTGATTCTGGACGAGGCAACAAGCAGTCTCGATTCAGAGTCGGAGCGACTCATTCAATCGGCGCTCGCGCAACTGCTCCGTGACCGCACGACTTTCGTGATCGCCCACCGCCTCAGCACGATCCAGCATGCCGATCAGATCGTCGTGCTCGAAGGTGGCTCCATCAGCGCCTCAGGGACGCACCAGCACCTGATGGAGATCAGCGACCGCTATCGCCAAATGGTCCTGCTGCAAACTGCACCCCCCACCGCACCCAAGGCGATCGGCACGCCCGCAACTACCCCACAGCGGGGGCAGGCGCACCACCCGAAGTCCGTCCCTTCCAGCTCCGCCGCCCCGTGATGTGCAGCCACGCGCTGTGCCATTGGATGAGTGTGAGCAGCCCAATACCGACTGGGTGAAGCAGTACGGACCGCAGTGACTGACGAAAGCGCAGCATGAACGCAAGCCGCAGCCCGATGCTGATGGTCAGCGCGGCGCTCGCCAGCCACTCGGGCGCACCCCACGGCCTCGCCGTGAAGAGAGCCCACACGATCCATACCGCCGGCAGCAACTGGCCAAGCGCGTGAACGATCGTGACAAAGATCAGTAAACCGAACGAGCCAAGCCCCTCGAATGCGTTCTTGGCGAACCCGCGCCACACAGCGACCGCCCCCTGATACATGCGGCATGACACAACGGGCGTTCCATCGAACAGATCGGTTCGCAGACCCACACGGCGCACCGCGCGCGGCAACTTGATGCCGTCGTGCATCGACGCACGAAATGTCTCGTGACCGCCCGCCGCGCGCCACGCGGTGCGTTCCACGAACAGAAACTGTCCACAGCCTGCGCTCGCCGCCGGCCGAAGCGTGGAGCGCATCTGCCCAAAGGGCAAGTAGCAGAGCAGGACGAAGTGGATGAGCGGAATGATCGCATCTTCCATCCATGATTCTGTTTCCTGACGCGGCACAGTCGATACGAGTGCGCTGCCACCTGTGCGCGCAGCGATCCATGCACTGCGGAGCGCACTCGGCGCGAGACGCACATCGGCGTCCGTAAACAGCAGCCAGTCGCCCGTTGCCACCAAGCCCATCCGCTGACAGCCCCACTGCTTCCCATTCCAACCGTGCGGCAGCGGCTGACGCTCCACCACCCGCACACGTGAGTCTTCCTCACAGAGGGCTGAAAGAATCACGGGTGTCTCGTCGGTCGACGCATCGTCGTGCACGATCACTTCCACCTCGACACCTGTGCTTGCGAGCGCGCAGCGAACACACGCCTCGATGTTGGCAGCCTCGTTTCGTGCGGGAATACAGACTGTCACTGTGGGTCGCACGCCGTCCGGATCACCGCTCGCGTCCATCACTCGGTAGCGGCGAAGATTGACCGCGCCGAGCAGCGCAGGCAGCGCACTGCACGCGAATGCCAACGACATCAGCGGCGTCTGCCACATCATGATGCCTCGCCTGCCCCACGATGCGCGCGACCAGATTCGTCGATGGCAGTCCCTCGGCCCGTCAGGCGAAGCCACGCGTCGTAGACGGGATTCACTTGCGCCGCACTGCCACCGACAATCGTTTCAAAGCGCATCGGATCGCGCGTGGTCGACTCGGCCGCCAGCGCATCGGCGTTCGCCTGCATGGCTGCCGTCAACGTTCGCTGCCATGCAGCCCGAGACGACACCTCCGGTGAATCCACATCCGAGAATCGCAGAAGAATTTCTGGCTTCGCATCGAGCCAGAAGGGATACTCGAGCGCGAGCGACACGGCCCGCACATGAGGGATGCGCGCTGCAATCGCCGCAGCGCCAGGGCGAAGACGTATCGATTCACGAACGTCGGTGAATCGGCCCTGCGGCGTCAGCATGACGACGGTTCGTGGCTCGCGCGTCACGGTCTGCTGCACGTAATCGACCATCGCAGGCAGGCTCGCTGGATCATCTGGATCGATGCCAAAGACGCCCATGCTGCGGAAGATGGTGAACCGCTCAAGTTGCACTCGGTCCATCGCCGCCAAGACGCGACGATCCGGACACCACACACGCTGCAGGAACGCCAACAGAATCGGATCCCACCACGACGCATGGTTCAGCAGGAGCAGCAGAGGTCCTTGATGCGACCGCCACCCATCCGCATTCGGCACGCCGCTGCGCGAGATGCGAACGGCGAAGAAACGCTTTCGGAGGAGGCGACGCACATACCACTGGAAGCCTCGCAGGATGCGCGGGCTCCATCGATCTTCGAGGATTAGTTCGTGACCATCGCGGGACGCCATGACTCGTTACCCGCCTGCACAGATCCCTGCAGTGGGATCGAAAGATCCTCGCACACGCTGCGAGCCGCCGTCACCCCGCTCATCAGCACCATCGGAACGCCAGGGCCCGGATTTGCACTGCCTCCGGCGATGTACAGGTTCTGCAGCACACGGCTTCGGTTCCGCGGCTTGAATCCGCCCCGAAGGCGTCCGTGCGAGGCAAGACCGTAGATGGCTCCGCCTTCCGCGTTGTACATGCGCTCAATCGACTGCGGTGTGAGGTGACGTTCCACGGCGATCTGCTGCTCAAGATCGGGCATACCGAAGCGCTTGAGCTTCTCGATGATCACCGGCCGATACTGCTCCCCAATTCCGCCCACGCCCTCCCACCGCTGTCCCGCACGAAGAAACGGCGTGTGGATCAGCGCGTAGAGCGACTCGCATCCCGCCGGCGCCTGCGAAGCATCGGTGCGACTCGGCACGCACAGGTAGATCGTCGGGTCACGTGCAGGAATGCCCTTGGCGTAGATGTCGTCGAACTCCTGCGCGGAGTTTCCGCTGAACAGGAAATCGTGATGACGCAGATGGTCGTACTGCCGCTTGAGGCCGAGATACAGCACGAACCCACTGCACGCGGGCCGATACGCCGATGCAATCGCCGACTGCTCACGCCGCGCCGCATCACTCCCGAGCAGGTCGCGATAGGTGCGCTGCACATCGCAATTCGATACGACAACATCCGCCCGCAGAACCTCTCCCGTGTCGAGTTCGACGCCGCATGCGCGTCCGCCCTCCTCCAAGATCCGCCGCACACCGACGCCCGTTCGTACCTGCGCGCCCTGCTCGCCCAGAATGCGCTCCAGCGCGCGGGCCACCGAGCGCGTTCCACCCATGGAGTACCAGCAGCCGTGATCCACCTGTGCCGCCGCAATCAGGGAGAGAATCGCGGGCGCGAGGAAGGGGCTTGATCCGACGTATTGCAGAAAGTGCTCGCACACCTGTGCAAGGTGCGGCTCCCGTACGTGCTTGTGCACCGTGCCGGCAACGGTCGCATGCATGCGCATGCCGAGCACGTCGCGGAGCAGTCCCGGATCGTTGGTCGGGGGCTTCCGCATGAGATCTGAAACGCCCTCAAGATCCTTGTAAAAGAAGACACGTTCACTCAGGCTGAACATGCGGCGGCTGTACGCAAGGAAATCGCGCCAACCCTGGCCCACGCCACGCCCTGGGAACTGGCGGTCCATCGCGGCGCCCATCTCGTCGACGCCGTCCCGCAGATCGATGATCGTTCCATCCTCGAAGAAACATCGCCATTGCGGATCGAGCCGCACGAGTTCGATGTAATCCTCAACGCGGCGACCTGACCGGTTGATGATCCCGCGCACCACCTGCGGGAGCGTGAGAATCGTTGGCCCCATATCGAAGCGGAACCCCGCCTCATCGAGCACGTTCATCTTGCCCCCGAGATGCGCGTTGCGCTCCACCACAGTGACAGCAACGCCATGGGTCGACAGCTCGACCGCGGACGACAGTCCCGCAAGACCACCTCCAATGACAATGGCAGAGTGTGGTGTCGACGATGTGGCGCGCTGGATCATGGTGGCAACCCGCTTGTGAGAACGCAAGCGGTCAGCGAAGCATAGCCCTGAGGAGCCGCCGCGTGAGTCCTTGGGGCTCACCCGCTGGAATACGCCGAGCGACGCTCGTTTGCGACAGGGTCACCGTCCGTGTCATGGCGATGAGCCCATCCTCACCGCGCGAGGCACCCCATCCGCTCAGACCTCTGCCTCGAATCGAAGTTCCTGGATGGACGGTCGGCAGGACCGCATCGTTGAAGGTCACGAAGCCTGCACCGAGCGATGCCACCAGTTCGCGGTCACGAGCGATCACGTTGACCTCCTGGGGCGAAGCAAAGATCGAAACAGCAAGATGCTGTGGGAAGGAGCGGTGAAGCGTGATGAGCGCATCAAGTCCATTTGCGGCAAGCACCGCCGCAGCGGGGCCGAAGTGATCGCCGCGCGCGAGCTTGCACTGGGGCGAACAGCCAATCACAACCGCCGGACGCATCCGACGCCCGACGGGCCCCTCCACGATGCCGCTGAGCGAGTGTCCGCCGGAAGCGATCGCCTCCCGAACACACAGATCCACCTGACGGGCGGCCCCCTCCGAGATCAGGGTGCAGGCCGATGCACCTGCAACGAATGGCGCCAGTTCAGCAAGGAACGCGCGCTGCACGGTCGCATCCACAAGAATGCGGCGCGGCGCCATGCAGGTTTGGCCGGCATTCATCGAAAGCGCCTGCCAAATCGTGCGCGCGGCGAGTCTGAGGTCGGCACCTCGCAGCACAATGGCGCTGTCACAGCCGGAGAGTTCAAGCGTGGTGGGCGTGAGTGATGCGGCGCAGCCAACCGCGATCTGCCGTCCCACATCCGTAGACCCGGTAAACACGACGTGATCGAAGGACTCACGCGCAAGCAGATCCGCACCTGCCTCACGAGTGGCGGGCGTGCGCCGCAGCACATTCACGGGCAATCCCTCCGCCGCCAGACGAAGCAGCAGTCCCTGTGACCGCGGCGAGTGCTCCGATGGCTTCACGGTGACCCGATTCCCGGCCACGATGGCCTGCACCAGCTGAATGCCCAGAAGCTGTACGGGATAGTTCCATGTGGCAATCAGCGCGACCGAACCAAGGGGGACGCGATCCGCCCAGTGCCGCTGTCCCACCAACCACCAGGGCCTCCCGCGCACGGGCCGGCTCGCCAAGACGCGCTGCGCGTTGGCGGCCGTCCAGCGCGCGCTCGCGAGCAGCGGCAAGACATCCGCGGCGAAGGCCTCCCATGAACTCTTGCCACAGTCTGCACACACGGCATCGACAAGCTCGTCCGCATGTGCCTCGACCGCAGTGATCAAGCCAGCCAGCCAGCCAAGTCGATCGTCCAACTCCCAGCCCCCCGCTTCCATCCGCCACTGTGCGTTCCGCTGCTGCTCGAGACCTGGCAGTTTCGACGGTGCTGCCGCCCTCGGCGCTTCCAGCAGTGAAGATCCATTTTTACGAACACTGTCCATGATGTCGCCTACCTTTCATGATAGAACCTCTCCTCGAGGCACGTTCAAAGCAGAGCACAGCAATGATCCAGCATTCCCCCCGTTCACAGAGCCGCGGCAACTCCATCGGTGTGATCGGCGCAGGACCGGGCGGTCTTGCAGCGGCGATGCAACTTGCGGCCTCAGGATTTGAAGTCACCGTGTATGAAGCGCAGTCCGTGGTCGGTGGACGCTCTCGGCGTCTGACCGCAGGCCCCTATTCATTCGACTGCGGACCAACGTTTTTCCTCATGCCCTATGTGCTCGAGGAAATCTTCGCGGCATGTGGCTTTCGACTTCAGGACTTCGCATCGCTGCGGCGGCTCGATCCGATGTACCGCCTCATCATCGGGAGCCTGGAAGGCGCACCGACGGTGCTGGATACCACGCAAGATGTGAAGAAAATGGCTGAGCGCCTTGGTCGTTTGGATCCGCGCGACGGTGTGGCATTCCACCGCTTCATGGATGAGAATCGAAAGAAGCTTTCGCGCCTGACACCGGTCCTGAAGCAGCGCGTTCAATCGCTGCTCGATCTCATGTCGCCCGAGGGGATTGCAGCGGCGCCGTATGTGCGCCCTTGGGAGTCGGTCCATCAATGCCTCAGCAAGACATTCCATGACCGCCGGACCCGTCTTGCACTCTGCTTTCAGGCGAAGTATCTGGGCATGAGCCCCTACGAGTGCCCAAGCCTCTTCAGCATTCTGCCCTTCATTGAATACGAGTATGGCATCTGGCATCCGGAGGGCGGCTGCAATCGCCTGATGAGTGCGATGGCCGATGCGTGCACGAAAATGGGAGTACGGATCGAGACCAGTTCCCCCGTGGACACGATCGTGTTCGATGATCGAAAGGTCGCCGGCGTCCAGATCGGTGGAACGCTGCGCCACCACGACCGAGTCGTTGTCAATGCCGATGGCACTTGGGCGATGAAGAACTTGATCCCGGAGGAACTACGTGGGCGCGAGACAGACGCGGCGATCGATGCGCGTCGGTATTCCTGCTCGACCTTCATGATGTATTTGGGCGTTCGGGGGGCGATCGACCTTCCGCATCACACCATCTACATGTCGGGTCGGTACGAGGAGACCTTCCGTGATATCTCGCAGTTCGGGAGGCTGAGTGAGGATCCTTCGACCTACGTCCACAATCCTTCTGCACTCGATCCAACGCTAGCGCCTGCAGGAAACAGCGCTCTCTATGTTCTGCTGCCCGTGACCAACAACGATCCGCGCCAGTGCAGCATCGACTGGGATCGCGAGCGCCCGCGCCTGCGCGAAGATGCGCTTCGGCAGCTGGAGGGGCCCTTTGGAATCCGCGACATCCGAGGTCGCATCGAGCAAGAGATCCTCATCACTCCACTGGATTGGCAGCGCGAGCGAATCAATCACGGAGCAACCTTCAACCTGGCCCACAACTTCGGACAGATGCTCCACAAGCGCATACCCCACACCCACCCAAAGTTGGCGGGACTGCACTTTGTGGGTGGCGCCACGCACCCTGGGTCGGGGCTCCCAGTGATCTTCCTCTCCTCGACGATTGCGTCGCGTCACATCTGCGAACTGGATGGGCGCGTCCATCCCTTCGATGCCCCCGTTCCCGAAGCACTGCGCACTTCGATGCCACTCGCGGCAGGTCTGCGTGACCCGGCCCAAGGCGGCGTTCCCCCGCTTGCAGCGGCGCAGTGACCTATCCTCGGCGGCGTGACGCTGACCTACGGACAATACCTGCGCGTTCCTGAACTCCTGTCGCTGCAACAGCCACTCTCCGGTGGGCGCGAACACGACGAAACGCTGTTCATCGTCATTCATCAGGTCTACGAACTCTGGTTCAAGCAGCAGATCCACGAAGTCCTCCACCTCCAGCAGGCACTGGAGCGGAACGACGATGCCACGACGCATGCCACGCTGCGCCGCATGCTCACGATTCTCAAAACAATGGTCGGTCAGATCGATGTGCTCGAGACGATGAGCCCAATCGGATTCGAGTCGTTCCGTTCTTTGCTGGCCAACGCCAGCGGCTTTCAGTCCGTGCAGTTCCGCGAGTTCGAATTCATTCTTGGGAACCGAAATCCGGCGGCACTCGCTCGCTATCCCGAGGGTGGTCCCGAGCGTGCCGCGCTTGCGGCAAGACTCGAAGGGCGCACGCTCTGGCAGTCTTTTCTCATGCGGCTGCGGGCGGATGGGCACGCTGTTCCACAGGAACTGATCGATGCGAAGCTCAGCGCACTCCCGGAACCGAATGAGTCACTGCAAGATGTCCTGCTGGATGTGTATCACCACCACCACGATGACCGAGTGATCTGCGAACTCATGGTGGACTTCGATGAGGGGATGCAGGAGTGGCGCTATCGCCATGTCAAGATGGTCGAACGAACCATCGGCACCAAGATCGGCACAGGCGGTTCAAGCGGGGTTGCGTACCTTCGGTCCACGCTCTTCCGCCCGCTCTTCCCCGACCTTTGGACAATCCGCGACCGCATCTGAACGCATCGCGTTCACAGCCCCGCGCCGCCAGATCCGGCACGCACTCGAATCCGCCCCGACTGCATGTCCCAAAGCATCGATGCCGCCTTGAGCGGTTCACCTTGCCTTTTCGGCAACACTTGGACGAGACGGCCTGTGCGACCACGCAGTTCGGCGACCTGCGTGACAACGTTGTAATCAAACTCCTCGCACTCGATGTCGTACTGAGGCGTGCGTATGAAGCAGCGCCCGATGCCGCGTATTCGCTGTACTTCGATGCTGCCACCGAGCGAGAATGTCTCCTGCGTTCCGGCGGTCTGCTCGCCGCGCAAGACCGCCGCCTCCAGCCGATCGCATGTCATCGTCAATGCCTGATCGGGTCGGTCGCCCGCGCGCACGAGTTCGACCGATGCCTGCATCGTCATCAGATAACGCTGATCCACGACACGCTTGAGATCCATCGATCCGCCCCAGCGAAAACGGCTCGTCCCCTCGACGCCACCGCCTGCGATGCCCTGATCGCGTTGCTGTCTCGCTTTCACCGCAGCATCGGCAGTGTTTTCTGCCGGTACATGCACCAACACAGTGCCCGCACCGGGCACGGACAATTCGCTGCTCTGCGCGTCGTACTCCACTCGCTGTGAACGCAACTGGAACAGCCGCGGCGCACCCGCACGTGCGGCGTTTGCCCAAACCTGATTTTCCAAACGCGCATCACCCACCGTGATCAATCTGCGCACGCGCATGTCTGCGCCTGCAGCACTCTCGCCCCTGCCGCCCTGCACGGTGTTCGCCATCGGCTCGAACTCGAGCAGGACGGATTGCCCATCGAGCGCATCGAACTCCTCTGCACGCGGCTCCGCACGAACCCGCACATCACCCGTCAGTTCAAGCAGTGCGCCATCGGCAGCGCGGTCTCGGTAGGACATGCCGCCACTCCACTTTGCGTCCAGTTCAGGTCGCTCGGGAGGCGCTATCGGCGACTCCAGCTTTCCGCGAGCATCGGCCGGAAACACCGACTGCTTCCAATTTCTGGCACGTCCGCCACCGACCGCCTTCACATCGCGCTCGCGCTCCGCGACCTGAACCTGCGGAATGCCATCGAGCAACATGCCTGCGCGCACCACGCTGATCCCGGGCCCTTGCAGTTGCGCGGTGGCAGCAGGCGGCTGCGCCGAAAGCGACTGCGCGAAGATCCGCGCCCCATCCTTCAGCTGCACCTGAACACCACCCACCGCATCGACCTGCGATGCCTCCACCGCGCCAAGCGCAGGATCCTGCACAGCCGCCGCTTGCCCAGCCATCGGCATCTCCGTGAACGCGACATCGAGCGAGTCGCACCAGAGCGTCTGCAGCGCATCGGTTGCTTCCACACCTCCAACAGCCTTCAGATGCTTCGGCGCGCTCTGCCCGCCCGCCGTCTTTCGGACATCGATGTCCACAGAACGCGCACGCAATGCGAGTCCCGCCTGATTCGCCAGTTCCATGCCCTGCCCATCGATCTCCACAATCATTGCATCGGCTGCGGGCGGTCGAGGCGCATCTGCGGCGAGCGGCCTCATCTCGAGTTGTCCCTTGAATCGAACGATGAGCAGATCGTCCACTCGCGCACGCGGCAATGCCGCCGCCAAGACCAACTGCGCCAGTTGACCGCGCCAACCGATCGGCGTCGCACGGACGGTTCGGAGGGCATCCGCCCGCCAAGCGGCGCGAGGCGCACGATGATCACGCGCATCCACCATGCCGCCGCTGAGAAGATCATTCTCCAGCGCAAACACCGCCACGAGGAGGTCACCGCGCGTCCACGCACGGTCATTGGGCGACTGCCGCAGTACCTCGACGCTGTCATGCAGTTCCAGCCTGTAGAAAGACGGCGACTCCGCAGCGTCCGGCGAAGAGCGCGAAGGCAGCGGTGTCCGCGCACGAAGACCGGCCAGCGGCGCCCAGCGCGCACGGCGCAGCAGCGGCGCGGCGGCTCGCTGCAGGCGGGGCGCATCCCCACGCGGCGATACGACAGCGCCATCGCCCAACGCCTGCGATGCAGGAAGCCGCTGACGATCGATCACGATCGGACCGAGCGGGCGTTCCACCAGAAGACGCTCGATCGTGCGGCGATCACCGCTGAGCAGCAGATCGAGTCCCTCACCATCAAAGGTCAGCACATCCGTCGTCAGTCGGAATGCCGTCGGGCAGCGAATCGTTCCGAGCGTCTGATCAAAATCCAGCTCCTCTGATTCCAGAATCAAAGACGGCTGATCTTTCGTCAAATCAACTGGTTTTCCCCCGAACGGTCGGAACATGCGAATCACCACATCGCCGCGAAAGATGCCAGACTCCAGTGCGCGGTTGGGCACACGAACGCGCCCCGAATCCGCGCGCAGGGTGGCGACCCGGCCGTCCTCAAGAAAGAAGACCGTCTGCGGCCTATCCATCGAGAGAAACGCGCCCGGCTCTGGATCGATTTTCCGTGCGCTGTACTGCTGCGCAAGCCGCCCATCGGGCCCCGCCACTTGTACCCAAGCCCCCTGCTCCAGTTGAACGCTGCTACTCGGCGTGGCACGTTCCCGCGCCGCCTCACGCTCCTCCACGCTCAGCGGCGAGGGCGCCACGAGGTCTTCCACGGGTACACCACGCGACTGACGCGGCGGAGCGATATTTCGGTCCACGAACCACGCGCCGACCGCGAGCGTCGCCGCAAACGCGACCGCCACCGCGATGATCATTCTGCGCCGAGTCCGCTCTTCCATGACGGGACTCGAGTGTAGACGGGGTTCAAGCGCGGCCGCGCGCCTTACGCATCGGGCGGTGCGAGCAGCACGACGACCGCGACGTCGTACCACGCGTGCGTTCCAGCGGCGATGCCGAAGCCACGCACCACGTACAAAACGCCAAACGCACTGCCCGCAGCGAGAAAGAAGACCACACGGCGAAGATCGAGTGCCCCGCTCGACAGCCGGAGCGGGTGATACAGCGTGAAGAGCACCGCAGCGACGATCACCGCAACTCCCAGCGCCCACGACTCCTTCCAGCGCAGCAAGTCCACAAAGAGCGTGTGAAGGAGTGCAATCAAGACCATGCGAAAGACCAGCTCTTCGTAGACACCGGCGCCGACGCTCATCGCCACTTTCCCAAAGGTGCCGAGTCCTTCCATCTCCCCCATCGCCGCAGGAGGGAAGATGCGCGTAATGATCTGCGCTGCAACCAGCAGCGGCAGCGAAAAGAGCACACACTCCACCATCATGCCGCCCACGGTCGGAATGTGGAGAGTCCACGCGCGGCGCGAAAGCACCTGCCACACGAGCAGCACCACGATCACACCAACGCCAGGCAGCGCGAGCGCGGGGAGACTGAATCGCCCTGCGTCGATGCCAAGACTGGAGAACAGGCGAAGCAGTCCCTCGTGCGCGGAGTTGGTGAGCGTTCCGCCCTGCGTGCGCAGCGCGAAAACGAGCCCGATTTCGTACAACACGATCAGCGGCGCAACAAGCGCGAGAATCTCAAGCGGCTGCTTGGAACGCTCGAAGTACCCGCTCGCTGAGAGAATCGAATCCCCGCCTGCCTTCTCACCGCTTGGTGGGGCAGAACCTCGTCGCGCAGCCTTGCGCCGTCCCATGGAGTCTTCGATCGAAATGGAACTCGATCAGTTCTTCGCAGCGCTCATCGCATTCAGACGGCGCGCAAGACGGCTCTTGCGGCGGGCCGCCGTATTGCGGTGCATCGTTGGCGTGAGTGCAAAGCGATCGAGCATGCCCGAGAGGGCGCGCAGGGACTTTTCCGCTGCGGCCTTGTCGCCATCATGCACTGCCTTCAGGAAGACCTTCGTCTCATCCTTGACTTTCGTGCGGCGCCATCGGTTGCGTGCGCTGCGCTCGACGCCTTGACGGACTCGCTTCTTCGCTGATTCGGTATTGGGCACTGGAATGATCCTCGTCTGCCGCCTGCATCCGCCTGCACGCGCAGGCAGATCAGCGGGACCGCGCAGTATCGCACATCACGCCTGCTTGTGCAAGTGCAACCGTTTCGACCACTTGACGCAACCCCGCTCGCGAAGGGACACTACGGGGTTCTATGGCGATGCCCTCCAAAACGGCCGGACCCCTGATTGGTCTGGTGGTGTTTGTGATCCTCTTTGTGCTGACCGCAGCCACGTCGGTCTACTTCCTCACGGAGTGGAACAAGTCTGCTGCAACGGAGGCAAAGGCGAAGCGCGATCTCGCAGCGATCATTCCGCCCGGGTATCTCGATCAGGAATTCGGCATGCAGGCGCAGCAGGCGGCGCAGGGCGAAGGCAAGACTCTTGTGGACTTTCTTGTATCACGCAATGCGAATGTGATGTCCGCCGTGACGGGCGAGACATCGGGCGATGCCATGTCACTCCGCGGTGCGCTCAATCTCAAGCCCGATGAAACAGTGAAGCAGAAGATGCAGTCGCTCGAGCGCGCGCGGGCAGAGGCGGACAACAAGGTCGGAGAGCTTGAGCGTGCAGTCGAAGAGGCGTCGGCGCAGGTCACGCAGATTCAGGCGCAGGCCGATGAAGCGAAACGCGCGGGCGAAGAGCAAGTTCGTGAGTTGCAGGCGACGATCGCTCCGTACGCCGAGGCGACAAAGCGCGCCCTCGAATCGCTTGAAGAACTCAAGACTGAATTGGCCACCGCACGCGATAGTGCGAAGACCGAATACGCCACGGAGATCGAGGAGGAACGCGCGAAGCAGTCGAGCCTCGTCGCCGCCAACCAAGCACTGACGGCACGCGTACAGGAACTTCAGAAGCAAGTCGATCAGTTCCGTATCAAGCCCACAGATCCTGCTCTTCTGGTGGATGGCCGAGTCATTGACGTCTCGCAAACGGCGAAGGATCAGATCTTCATCTCCCTCGGCAACAAAGATCGAGTCCGTGCGGGGATGACCTTCGAGGTCTACCCCGATTCCTCGGCAATTCTGTATGACCCCAAGACGGATCGGCAGTCTCCTGGCATCGCCAGTATCGAGATCATCAAGGTGGGTGATACAACCAGCACCGCACGAGTGACCCGCAAAGCTCCGCGCGCCACCGTGGCCAAGGGGAACGTGCTCGCGAATGCCGTGTACAGCCCCAACTATCAGTACAAGTTCCTCGTGCATGGAAAGTTCGATGTGGACAATGACGGCAAGATCACCGACTCCGAAGGTGACTACATCCGCGCCAAGATCCGCGAGTGGGGCGGAGTCGTGGTGGATGGAACGGAGATCACTCCGGACATCGACTTCATCGTGCTCGGTTCTGTGCCGGTGCGTCCTCAGATTCGTTCCGTCGGCGCAGATGATGCCGCCTACGCCGCACAGCTCGAGGCGAGCCGCGCGTACGACTCCTATCAGGCTCTTGTTGCCTCGGCGAGTGCCGCGCAGGTCCCCGTGCTGAACTGGAATCGCTTCCAGATCCTCACAGGTTCGTCGGAGCGCTGAGCGGCGCGTGCGACCGCAGAGCTTCATCGATCACGCGGCAGCGTTTGCGCAGTACGCGGCGCTTCGCGGACTATTCGGGGCCTTCCACATGTTCCCGCCTGCGCAGAACATGCGCACCGCTGCGCAGTTTGGCAGTCTGTACGGACGTCTCGTCAAACGCCACCGAGAACGCGCTCGCGGGCACATTCGTCGCAGTTTCCCCGAACTCGACGAACCTGCCGTGGCGAAGCTCGCGGATGATTCACTCCGCAGTCTCTTCCAAATGTTCCTGGTAGAGGCGACTGCAGTTCCGCGTCTCCTGACACCCTCTTCGTGGCCACAGCATGTGCGCACTGGCAGAATCGAATCGTCGCTGCGGCTGCTTGTTGGCAACGACCCCGTCATTTTTGTGACCGGCCACTGCGGCAATTGGGAACTCCTGGGCTTCACGCTCGCACTGCTCGGCTTCCGCCTGCATGCGCTCGCGCGTCCACTCGACAATCCATGGCTCGACCGTTGGGTGCGCGGCGTTCGGGAAGCTCGCGGACTGACGGTGCTCACGAAATGGGGCGCCACGACCGAAGTGCAGCGGATCATCGAATCCGGCGGGCGCGTCGGATTCATCGCCGATCAAAATGCGGGTGAAGACGGCATGTTCGTGCCTTTCTTTGGCAGGCTCGCCTCGAGTTACAAGTCCATCGGACTGCTGGCCATGCGCTACGAGGTGCCGATCGTGGTCGGTGCCGCGCAGCGCATCGGGGGCAGATTCGACTACGAACTCGATGGCGTCGATGTGATCCGTCCAAGCGAGTGGCGCGATCAGCCCGATCCGCTTTTCTACATTACCGCCCGATTCAACCGTGCCATGGAAGTGGCGGTTCGGCGCGCACCGGACCAGTATCTCTGGATGCACCGGCGCTGGAAGAGCCGGCCGGCGCATGAACGCGCCGGCAAACCGATGCCCGAGCGGCTTCGCGAGAAACTCCGCAGCCTTCCGTGGATCAGTGGTGCCGAACTCGAACGCCTCGAGCAGCGCATCGAACCGCTTGTTTGCGCGTGAACACTCCAGCTCGCCTCGCCGTATTCTTTCCCGAAACGTCATGCGCTCGCTTGTTGTCCTTGCCAATGGAACCAGTCCCGCTCCGAACCTCGGATCGCGGAGGGCGCTCGAGGAACGGCTCTCACATCTCAACACGGGGCCCGACCGCACAGGTGGCGATGTGCTCTTTGGTCCAGGCGTGGAACTCCAGCTGCCGCCACAGCAGGATCCAGTGACACAAATGATCCTCACCGTCAGCGACGAAGACATCGGTTGGCTTGTGGTCGAGCGCATGGGCAAGACCCTCCACTGGAAGTTCGTGGATCTCAACACAGGCGACGAACTCAATTTTGCAGCACGCTGATCGAATTCCATGATTGCCGTATGGATGACAACCGTTGCTCTTGCCTGCACGACATTCACCGTGGTGCAGCAGTCGCAGCGCGAATCGGCATTGTCGTGGCCGCGAGTCCGTCAGACACCAAGCGCGCTCATCAGCATCAGCCAGCCTTCTGTCGACGACTTTACGAGTACTTCGGTCCGCGGCAAGATGGCAATCGAGGTAAGCAGCCTCCGCGGCGTACCTGACTTTCGAGGGACCGCAAACTTCACGGGCGATGCCGTTCTCGACAGAGCCGAGCGAACCGTACGCATCGGCCCCATCACCGTTCCTGCACTGCGCGTCGAGACGGCCCCCGAGCATGCGGATGCTGCAACGAGTGCGCTCACCAGCGCGCTCGCAGGCGTCACACTGACGGTCGCCTTCGACGACCTCATCGCGGTCATGCGCACTGCCTCATTCCCCGATCCGCACCCGCTGCCCGACTGCAGCGGGACGCGCTCGGTCGTCATGCTGCAAGTGAACGACCCCCTGCCGCCCGACGGCACCATTCCCGTGCGCTGGCTCGGCACACCCGCATTCGAGAGCGTTCTTGAGGGGCGACTCGAAGGCGCGGTCAACTGCTCGTCCACGCTCTTGCGTGAACCCAACGGCCGACATCTGCTTCTGCACGCAGGCCGCTGGCTCGAGGCGCGATCACTGACTGCCCCGCAGTGGACGTGGATCACACCCGACGCCCTGCCCGCCGTCCTCCTGGATATCAGCGAGACTTCCAGATTCGGCAGCGCGCTCTCGGCCGTGCCGGGCACCCTGCACAGTCGCATCGCGGAACTCGCTCGGTACATGGCATCGCCTGTTCCCGCGCCAGGTGATCCGTCCTGCAACGGCAACGATTGGTGGTGGAACCCATGGAGTCTTCGCTGGGTCGCCGCGTGCACTGCGCCAACGCCAACACTTCCTGCCGATTTACCCGTAGATCACAAGATCGAGCCACGCACGCCTGCTGATTCGGATGCGTTTCAACCCGATCCAGTGCGCGACAATCTGCTCGTAGGGCTCGATGGTCGCGTGTACCGGCGCCGCGGCGAGTCTTTGGATCAGTCAACGCCGACAGGCGGGTGGCGTCCCTTCACGACAGAACGCTCGGTGCTCCGCATCCTCCGCGCGGAGTCGAACGCGCGCGATGCTGCACAGGCGGTCCGGCGGACATGGAAAAACTGGTGCATGCACGATGCGGAAATGAAGCCCGCAACGCGCTGCGACAGCACAGCGTCGCTCGGCAGTCGTCCCCTGCGAACAAACCAGTTCCTTGCCATGGCTGCACCGCCCGTGCGCGGTGGCGAGGACGAGATCGTGGACGATGGGAATCCACCGACAGACAGTGAAGCGCTCCCTCCGAGCCCGGCAGACTCTCCCTCACCACCGAAGCCGTGAGTCCCACGGGGCCTGCTCCCCCGCACACGCACATTACAGAGGACTCTTCTGCGGCTCGCCAGCAGGGCGCGGATATCGACGCGGCGTCTTCCCAACTTTTTCAACCACCACAACGGTGCCGGTCGGCGTGCGGATGCAGTCGGTGACGGCGCCTCGCAGCGTCCCAAGCGCGCGCGCGCTTTCACGTACCTCGGCGACCGCCTTTTCCCCCTTGATCGTGACCATGTGCCCATGCTCGCGCACAAGTGGCAGGCAGAGTTCGAGCAGAATGGGCAGGCGAGCCACCGCACGCGATGTCACCACGTCGATGCTCTCGCGCAGCGGCCCGCGTGCGAGCGACTCGGCGCGTTCGCTCCGTACCTCAACCGAGCGCAGCGAGAGCGCATCCGCGGCGCTCCGCAGGAAGGCCGCCTTCTTTCCAGTCGATTCAATCAACAGATGCGTCGCCTGCGGCCACACGATCGCAAGCACCAGTCCTGGCACGCCTCCACCGCTTCCAACATCAGCGATACGCCGTGCATTCGCCTGCTGCAGGATCGGAAGCAGCGTGAGTGCATCAAAGACATGTCGCATCCATGCGGCATCCATATCGCGGACAGCCGTGAGATTCATTCGCATGTTGGCATCGAGCAGAAGTTCAAGGAACCGTGCAAGTCGATTCATTTCCTCCGACGAAATCTCGATGCCGAAGTCAGCAAGCGCGCGAACACATGCCTCGCGCCCACCACCGCGCGGTACCGAAGCGTCTTGCACCATCAGGCTCCCACCCGTGCAGCACTGCCGCCCATCATGCCGCCAACGCCGCGCGCATCACGTGCGGCGACGGCAAACAGCAGGCCCGCCGCAATCCAACAGGCCACCAGACTCGTGCCTCCCGAAGAGACAAAGGGAAGCGTCAGCCCCGTGATCGGCAGAATGCCAATGGTCATGCCGATGTTCACAAACGACTGGAACCCGATCATCGATCCGATGCCTGTGGCGAGGAGTCGTCCGAAGGGACTTCTCGTCATCACTGCGATCGCGAGGGCGGAACCGACGAGCGTCACTTCAAGCAGGATCAGCAGCAGTCCGCCCAGCAACCCCCAGCGACATGCAGCAACGGCGAAGATCATGTCGTTGTGTTCTTCGGGGAGCGCGTTGTAGCGAATGAGATCGCGCGCGTCGGTCTTGCCATTTCCCACGAGACCGCCGGCGCCGACGAGCGTTCGCGCGCGGTCCGCCTGAAACCCGATGGAGCGCGTGTATCGATCATCGCCCGTCAGTTGTGCGACGAGAGCATCGATGCGCGCTCGCTGGTGCGGCTTCAGCACGGGATAGGTGGCGGGTGCGAGCAGCGCGGCGCTGAGGATCACCGCCACCAGATGCGTCCGCCGGGCCCCTTGCATCAGCAGCATCGCAAGCAGCGTTGGGAAAAACAACAGCGCGGTGCCAAGATCGGGCTGCAGCAGGATCAGCACCACCGGCACGGCCGTCAGCACGATCGGCAGCAGCAACCCAGCACGTGTTCGCAGGTCTGCCGCTCGGCGCAGCCACCATGCGGACGCCAGAATCCAGGCGACCTTTGCAAACTCCGCCGGCTGAAAGTCGATCGGGCCAAGATCAATCCAGCAGCGACTGCCGTTGCGTGGTCGAACGAGCGACTGTGGCACGCCGGGCAACACAAGCAAGATCAGAAGCAACAGCATCACGATAAACACATGCGGACTCCACCTCTCCACCACAGACGGAGCCGGGATCACGATGAGTGCAGCGGCGAGAACACCCACAAACGCATACGCGGCCTGTCGTGCGGCCATGCTCGGTTCGGTCGTGGCAATGGCCGCAATGCCGATCACCGTCAAAAGCGCGGCGCAGGCCATGGGCAACCAACCGATGGTGCGCCACGAGATGCCGAGCATCCGCGACACGACGGGGCGGTTCGGCGCAGACTTGACTGCACGCGCGGGCGCACGCACGAACACACTCATCGACTCGCCTCCAAACGCGGCGGACGCGGGGCGCGAGCTGCACCAACATAGCCCTCCTCCACCAGCGCGCGGATCACGGCCGCCATGACGGGCCCGGCCGTTCGCCCACCGCCACCTCCATGCTCGACGATGACCGCGGCGGCATAGCGAGGTATCCCATCGATCGTGCCACCGATCAGACCCGCACACCAAGCGTGATCCGCGTCGGCCACCGTCTTTTCGACGACGCCATCACCGTCACGGTCGAGCCGCAGCGGCGGGGCCTCGGCCGTTCCAGTCTTGATCCACCAGCGCGCGCCAGGCGCCTCGATGATCGGTTCGCGGACACCGCCGCCGAGGTCCATGTGGTTGCCCGTTCCATAGGACTCGCTCGTCACATGCTCGAGCCCACGGAGCACTCGCGCGACCGCCGTGGAGGAAAAGGGTTGCACCGCCACGACTCGACCGCCTCCCTTGTGCCAAGTCGGCTCGACCCACGATCCGCCGCGCCCCACCATCGCATAGGCCGCCGCCATTTCGAGCGGCGTCACGGCCATCACACCCTGGCCAATGCCAAGCGACACCGTCGAGAAGCGATCACCGCGATCCTCGATTCCTCGAGCGGCTTCTGCGGAGGGCACATCGCCACCAAGTCGACCAAGCCCGAAGCGCCCATACCAATCGCACAATCGCGCGGCGCCGAGCCGATCCGCAAGCGTGTAGAAGAAGATGTTGCAGGAACGCGCCATGGCCTGCTCGATGCCAAGCGCACCACCGATCGACTTGGTGTGGGTGGCAAACTTGTAACGCTCCCGAAAGATCCAGCAGCGTGCCGCATCGGTGCGCTCCTTGAAGTAATGACCATTGCATTCGATTGTCTCGTCTTCCGCAGCGACTCCCTCGGCGACAGCGGCGAGATACACCAACGGCTTGACGAGCGAACCTGGCGGATACTTCGCCTCGAATGCACGGTGGATGCCTGCTGTCTCCATTGCCATGGGCGGGCGTCCACCGCGCGCTGCATCACCCGCACGGGGCGTTGTCGCGGCTGCGAGAATCTCGCCCGTTGCGATCTCGATCACGACTGCAGCGGCGGGGAGTGCATCACCGATCACGAGCGCATCGCTGCTCGTATGCCACGGCTGCACCAATGTCAGCCCCGTGCGCGGATCGAGCGCCGCCTGTACGCGCAGTTGCAGCGCTGCGTCGATGGACGACTGCACATGCGCCCCGGGGACTGGTTCAAGCCGCTCTTCCTGATCTGTCGCCAATCGCCGAATCACGCGTCCTCGAAGGCCACGCAGCCGATCCTCAAAACGCCGCTCCAAACCGCGAGAACCAACCGCTTCGGCACCTGCGCGATATCCACCGAGGTCGATCTCGATGGAACCTTCCTCGGTCACGCGCTCGAAGGGTCGCCGCTCGATGTCCTCCTTCCACGCCTCGGGCCGGACAGAACCAACGATCGCATCCAGTGCACCATCGAGCCGCATCACGAGCGGCACCGAAGTGCGAATGGCGCGCGGCAGATGATCGCGAGGCACTTCCACCTCCGCGGTATCCCACGGCGTCCGTCGCCGCGCGGCATCCAGGACTTCGAGCGATCCCGGATTGGCATCACCCACCTTGCGAAGCTCGAAGGCGGTTGTCGCCGGGATATCCCGCGCCACCACGTGCATCTCACGCATTTCACGGATCGGCTCGGGCGCCACATCCAGCGATTGTCCGCGTTGCTTGCGCAGTTCGATCGTTCGCGCATGAACCGCGGCACGCTGCCGGTCGATACGCGCCGCGATCGCCGAGAGGCGCTCACGCATTTCCGACTCTGCCATGTCGCTTCGTGCGGAAAGCAGTTTCATCAGTGCACGCTCTCGCCGCTGCCACTCGGGCAGCAGCGCGTTCACTTCCTCCTCGCGCCGGGCTGCATCCATCTTGCGCCATGCTGCGCCGAACTCGCGTTTCGCCTGTTCGCTCGCGCGGTCGCTTGCCCAGGTCCCGCGCGCCAGCGGGTAACTGACGGCAATGTCATAACTCGCGACATCCTCCGCAAGGACACGCCCCATTCGGTCCAGAATGCTGCCGCGCCATGTCGGCAGCAGTGCCTCGGCGTCGAGTCGCTCCTCGGCCGCTCGCGCAAGAGAGCTGCCCTGCCAGAGCGTGAGATGGCCAAGTCGCAGGATCAGGATTGCCGCCGCGACCAACACAAGCGCAGCAAGAGTGATGATCCTCTTGCGCAAGTCGCTGTGGATGCTTTCATAGCCCATGCAATCCTCCGTGACGGCGGGCGCGCGAGCGATCCATGCTGCGCGTGGCGTGATGCTACCACTCCACGCACCAAGGCGTACCACGGTTCGGCGCGAGGCGAAGAAATCTCTCTACCATCCCGCTCCCCATGGAATGCGGCATCGTCGGACTTCCCAATGTCGGCAAAAGCACGCTCTTCAACGCGCTCACCTCGGCCGGAGCGGCTGCGGCGAACTACCCATTCTGCACCATCGAGCCGAACGTCGGCATCGTGAATGTGCCGGATGCGCGCCTGCAGACGATCGCCGGCTTCATCAAAACCGAGCGAATCCTGCCTGCGAGCGTGCGAATCGTGGATATCGCTGGACTTGTGCGAGGCGCGAGCGAAGGCGAGGGTCTGGGGAACAAGTTCCTCAGTCACATTCGAGAGGTGGATGCGATCCTGCATGTGGTTCGATGCTTCGAGGACGCCGACGTGATGCATGTGGATGGTGGTCCTGATCCGATCCGTGATATCGAAACGATCGATACGGAATTGGCCCTCGCGGATCTGCAGGGCGTGGAGAGCAACCTGGACAAGCAGCAGCGCGTTGCGCGCAGTGGCGACAAGGAGGCGATCGCGAAGGTCGCCTGCTTGGAAAAGGCTTTCGCACTGCTCCGCGAGGGCACTGCGCTTCGGAGCGCGAAGTGGACCCCCGAAGAACGAATGCTCGCCCGCGGGCTCGGTCTGATCACTGCAAAGCCAGTCCTCTACATCGCCAATGTTGATGAAGGCGATCTCGAAGGCAAGGGTGCGATGGTGCAGCGAGTACGCGAGCGCGCTCAGAAGGAGGAGGGTGGCGTGGTCGTTGTCTGCGCGAAGATCGAGAGCGAACTTTCCGAGTTGCCCGAATCAGACCGCGCGGAAATGCTCGCGAGCCTTGGTATGCGTGAGCCTGCACTGGCATCCGTCGCGCGCGCCGCCTACGACCTGCTTGGGCTGCAGAGCTACTTCACCGCAGGCCCGAAGGAGATTCGCGCATGGACGATCCGCAAGGGCGACACAGCGCCACAAGCTGCGGGAGTCATCCACACGGATTTCGAGAAGGGGTTCATACGCGCGGAGTGCTTCCGCGTGAAAGACCTCGAAGACCACGGCAGTGAAAAGGCCATTCGCGAGGCTGGAAAGCTGCGAAGTGAAGGCCGTGCCTACGTGATGCAGGACGGCGACGTCGTCCACTTCCTGTTCAACGTGTAACCGCTCGGCACGCATACCCCCTGGCCTGTGATGCGGGGAAAGACGGAGAGTTCCAGATGGCTCGGATGTGCGCTCAGAACGCCACCGACATCTGGACCGCCCGCTCCAGGACGCCGGTATACGTCTCGACAGGCATTTCGACTGCGCCAAGCGAGCGCGTGTGCGCGTTCGCGTACTGGCAGTCGAGCAGAATGAACCCACGCGCGCGCAGGCGTTCCACCAGATGCACCAAGCACACCTTGCTCGCATCGGTGCCTCCCTCGTGCGGAAGACTGAACATACTTTCACCGAAGAATGCCCCGCCAATGGCAACGCCATACAGACCGCCCACGAGCTTTCCATCACGGGATGCTTCCACAGAGTGCGCGTACCCCTCGCGGTGCAGCAGCTCGTAGGCTTTCTGCAGCAGCGGCGTGATCCAGCAACGGTTCTCGGCACTTCGGTCGCGTGCGCAGCATTCGATGACATTTCTAAAGTGGGTATCGACTGTGATCCGAAAGCGCCCGCTGCGGACGCGCCGCCGCAGCGAGTCACTGAAGCGAAGCGCCCCTGCCTCGAGCGGCATTACCGCGCGCGGATCACAGGTATAGAAGCCGAGCGAACCATCCTCTGGATCCCCCATCGGAAATGCGCCGTGGCGATAACCATCGAGAATGATGGGCACGAGATCCTCGGCAGTCACGCGTTTCATGAGGGCTTTGCGCCCGTCGCGTGAGCGTCCTCGCACCTGAACCCCGCACCGCCCCACGCGAGCACCCCTTGCAATGGCAGCGCGAATCGGTAGGATTTCTGTCCCTCTTTGATGGGCCGTCGGTGACGGATGATGCGGGAGCCCTCTCCTGCAACAGCGGCGCCGCACGGGGTGTCTTGGCGCGGCCAAAGGACACTCCAGCCTTGAGGAAGCCGCGGACAGGGTCCCTTCGACGGGCGCCCGACCCCGCGTCGCGCGTGTCCGTCGCCGGTTGATCCGGCGCGGTGCCCCCCGTCAACGCACGGTGGCACCGACCCACCCTGCGTTCCCGCTGCCTTCGGGCGGCGCGTGTGAAAGACAGCTCGGCGATCCACCACCGTTTGATCGACACCTGCATCCGCTCGTCGACCGCCCAACAGCGTGACGGGTACTATGCGGACGCGGGTCTGTGATTCACAGACCAACTGGCCCATGGTGTAACGGTAGCACAGGAGATTTTGGTTCTCTTTGTCCTTGTTCAAATCAAGGTGGGCCAATTTGACCGCTCGCGCGCCGCACTGAAGCGCGCGCCCTCGATCGCCGAACAATCTGCCGCGTGCATCCAGACGCACAACGAAAAGCCGTGCCACACGCTTCCGTACATCGCAACGATGCACCCACCGCCGTGATTCTCGCGGCAGGCAAGGGAACGCGCATGAATAGTGACCTGCCGAAGGTCATGCATGAGGCGTTCGGGAAGCCGCTTGTCGAGTGGGTGGTCGATGCCGTCGTCGGTGCAGGTGCGGGGCGAGTGATTTTGGTGGTGGGGCATCAGCAGGAAGTCATTCGCCAGCACTTTGCCGCGCGCAGTGAAGTCGAGTTTGTCACCCAGTCACCGCAGCTGGGTACGGGCCATGCGGTCGATCAGGCGCGCCCCCTGTTGCAGGGCGCGGCTCATTCTGCACCACTCCTCGTGCTGTGCGGCGATGGCCCACTGCTGACGACCTCGACAGTCCGGCGTCTCTTGGACGCACATCGTGGTGCACATGCTTCGGCGACGCTTGCCACCAGTGTCATTCCCGATGCGTCGGGCTACGGCCGTATCCGGCGGAACAGCCGCGGCGAGTTCGAAGCGATCGTCGAACAAAAGGACTGCACGCCCGAACAACTGAAGATCCGTGAAGTGAACCCCTCCTACTACTGCTTCGCATCGGGCGATCTCTTGGACTGCCTGGCACGTGTCGATAATCGCAACGCAGCGGGCGAGTACTACATCACCGATGTTTTCACGCTTCTGAAGGCAGGTGGCAAGGTCGTCCACGTCGTGGACGCGGTTCCTGCAGATGAGGTCCTGTCGGTCAACACACCCGCTCAATTGCAGGAGGTCACCGATATCCTGAAGATGCGGCGCGCGGCTGGCTCGGCGCAAGGTGCGCACCGCAATCAGGAGACATCGCCATGAGCGCAACGGACCGCGAGCAACTGAAGATCTTTGCCGGCACCACGGGACGCGCGTTGGCGCAGTCGATGTGCGATCATCTCGAACTTCCGATCGGCCAGGCGCAGCTGACCACATTCCCTGATGGCGAACTGCTCGTGAAACTCGAGGAAGACGTGCGCGGCCGCGACTGTTACGTGGTGCAGAGTTGCAGCGACCCCGTCAACCAGAACATCATGGAGCTGCTGGTGTTCATCGACTGCCTGCGCCGTGCAAGTGCGCGCCGCATCACGGCAGTGATCCCCTACCTCGGCTACGCGCGCCAGGACCGGAAGGACGAAGGTCGCGTACCGATCACCGCGAAGCTCGTCGCAAATCTGATCGTCACCGCCGGTGCACAGCGCGTGCTTTGCATGGATCTGCATGCCGCCCAGATTCAGGGCTTCTTTGACATTCCGGTCGACCATCTGACTGCGGCGCCCGTCATCAGCGACCATTTCCGCCGCATTCGCGGCGAACTCGGCGAACTCACGATCGTGTCCCCGGATGTCGGCAATGTGAAGGTCGCAAACATGTACGCGAACCTGCTCGGTGCCGACCTCGCCATCATCGACAAGCGGCGACACAGCGGCTCCAAGGTGTCGGTCAAGAATCTGATCGGTTCTGTGGACGGCACAACGGTGCTGATGTTCGATGACATGATCTCCACCGCAGGAACCGTTTGCGAAGCCGCAGCCGTGGTGCGCGAACACGGCGCAAAGGAAGTGCATGTCGCATGCACGCACGGGCTTTTCGTCGGCATGGCGGTCGAACGCCTGCTGGAGAGCGGCATCAGCAGTGTCATCACCACGGACACCATTCCTGTCGGGAACCGCCAACGTGCGCTCGACGCCAAACTCATCGTGTTGTCCGTGGCAACCCTGCTTGGCGAGGCGGTACACCGTATTCACCACGATCAGTCCATTTCGGCGCTCTTCACGCACGGTGCGGGGACGAAGCGCTGATTCACGAACCAACCAACCTGAACCAACCAAAGGAGATTTGCCATGAGCCATGAAGTTCCCGTTCTCGAAGCACAGCCCCGTGACCGCATGGGCACCAAGTACGCCAAGCGCCTCCGCGCCACAGGCCGTTTGCCGGCCGTGATCTACGGACATGGATCTCAGCCCACGCATGTGAGCATCGAGGAGAAGCCCGTGATCTCCGCACTCAAGCGTGGACTTCACGTGTTTGCCCTCAAGGTCGGCGGTACGAGCGAGACATGCCTCGTGAAAGACCTCCAGTTCGGATGGCTCGGCGACAACGTGGTGCACGTCGACTTCACCCGCGTGAATCTGGACGAAGAGGTGACCGTCAGTGTCACGCTGCATTTCGTCGGCACGCCCGAGGCGGCGCGTCGCGTGGGCGCCGTGCTCACGCACGACATCACGGAACTGCAAGTGCGCTGCAAGGTGCGCGATATCCCGGAGTCGATCCGCGTCGATCTCACATCGATGGAAGGTGAGATCATGACCGTTTCGCAACTCAAGCTGGCTGCCGGGATTGTTGCCACCAGCAATCCGCACGCAGCACTCGCACGCATCCAAACGGTCGTGGAGGAAGCGGTCGGCGAAGCTGCGGCCACCACGGCCACGGCAGAGCCCGAAGTCCTCACCGCAAAGAAGGAAGATGCGCCTGCGGCTGCAGCCGGCGACAAGGACAAGAAGGCGGACAAGAAGTGATCCTCGGTGCGGGGCGTGGCTTCTGCCACGTCCCCTGCACCGTCGTCACACTCGAGGCATCATGAAGCTCATCGTCGGACTCGGCAATCCAGGCAGTCAGTACACCGGAACACGACACAATGTCGGGTTCGAGGTGGTGGATCGCCTTGCCCGTCGGTGGGCGGACCGACCCTCGGAGGGCGCACGCAATCGCTTTGGCGGACTGGTCGTGGAAGCGACAGTCAGCGGCGAGCGCGCATTGCTGCTGAAACCGCTGACCTTCATGAATCGGAGCGGTCGTTCCGTTGCCGAGGCGATCCATTTTTACAAGATCGACTCCACGCGCGATCTCCTGGTGGTTGCCGACGATCTCGATCTCGCGTGTGGCGTCATCCGCCTGCGCGCCGAGGGCGGATCGGGCGGTCACAACGGTCTGCAGGACATTCTTGGTTCGCTCGGCCGACCCGACTGGGCACGCTGCCGCGTGGGCATAGGACGTTCTGCAACGATGCCATCGGCGGACTATGTGCTTGGTCGTTTCACGCCCGAGCAGCAACCTGTGGTGGACGAATCTTTCGATCAGGCTGCTGCTGCTTGCGAGGCGTGGTGCCGCGACGGCATCGCATCAAGCATGAATCTCTTCAACAAGAGAGCCTCCACTGCCTCGGGAACACTCGACCCAAACTGAGAACCAACCCCTCACACGAACCACCGCGCCATCGAGCGCATACTTCCATTCCTCATCGTTGACCGAACAACATCGTTTCCTGACCAACATCATCCAAACACCAACACTTTTTTTGAAGGAGTATCCATGTCTGCCACCACCACATCGTCCGCCACCCGTCAATACGAGGGGCTCTTCCTCTTCCCGCAGGCAGTCACCGCCGACCTCGATGCGGCGACCGAGCATGTCCGCGAGTCGATTACCCGCCACGGCGGCGAAATCGTCAGTCTTGTGAAGTGGGATGAACGCAAACTCGCCTTCGATATCCGGGGCAACAAGCGAGGCGTCTACTTCCTTGCCTATTTCAATGCTCCGCCATCGATCGTGGCCTTGATTGAGCGCGACTGCAATCTGTCGGAGCGCATGCTGCGTGCGCTGATCGTTCGTGCAGATCACCTCTCGCCCGAGCAGATGAAAGATGCTGAGGGGCAGGCGAAACTTGCACTTGAGGCAAAGCTGCGCCGTCAGGCACCCGAGGGCGTGGAGGGCGAGGGCGAACAGGGCCCTGCCCCGATCATGGATTGACGCTGACCCTCGAGGGCCGGTGGCGACCGAACCGTGTGCGGCGCTCACGGTTCGGAGATGTGGCGTGGAATGCAAACCGCTTCAGGAAATTCTTCCCTCTTTTTTGATGTGGGGCGTGAAGGAGCTAGGATCGGGCGCAGGAGGACAGAACGATGGCGAGTTACAACAAAGTATTTCTGATGGGCAATCTGACACGAGACGTGGAGCTCCGCAGCATCACGGGCGGGCAACAGGTGGCGGAGATTGGGCTGGCAGTGAACCGCCGCTACCGCACCAAGGAAGGCGAAGACCGTGAAGAAACAACCTTCGTCGACTGCGAAGCGTGGGGGCGCACGGCCGAAGTGATGAAGCAGTACCTCTCGAAGGGGCGTCCCGTCTTCGTGGAAGGTCGGCTGAAGCTCGACCAGTGGACGGACAAGGACGGCTCCAAGCGCTCCAAGATGCGAGTGGTCATCGAGAACTTTCAGTTCATCGGCGGCCCTGCAGGCGAGGGCGGATCGCGCGGGACAGGTGCCGGCAAGACGACATCCGTGGCCCACGACAGCCACACGCCGACGGGTGACGAAGACATTCCGTTCTGACATCAAACGGTGGAAGCGCTTTCCGAAAGCGCTCTGATGAAGGGCTTCGTCTGCCGCATCCGAGTTGGCGATGCTGTCATCGCGTCATGACCAGGTCGGAAGGGGCTACCCTGTCTGCATGACATCGCATGATCACTCGTCGAACGCACATGGCCACCCGAGGCTCGGTCTCGAGAGCCGCTGCATTCATGGAGGGCAGTCACCAGACCCGACCACGGGAGCCGTGATGCCTCCGATCTACACATCGTCGACTTTCATCCAAGAGTCGCCGGGCGTGCACAAGGGTTACGAGTATTCCCGAAGTCACAATGTCACGCGCTTCGCATTTGAGCGCTGCATTGCGAACCTCGAGTCAAGCGGGCTGACAGAGGCACAGGACCGTACGTCTGGAGGCTTTGCGTTCGCGAGCGGCCTTGCTGCGATCGGCACCTGTCTTGAGCTGCTGGATGCAGGCGCCACCGTGCTCTGCATGGATGATGTCTACGGCGGCACAAACCGTTTGCTGCAGCGTGTCCGCAAGCGATCGCAGGGACTGCAGGTCACATTTGCCGACCTCGGCAGCACGGAGAGTCTGGAGCGTGCCGTTGCAGCCGCACGTCCCGCCATGATCTGGGCGGAAACACCATCCAATCCAACCCTCAAGATTGTGGATGTGCAGGCACTCGCCCGCATCGGACAAGCATGCGGGGCAATCACGGTCGTGGACAACACCTTCGCATCGCCGATGCTGCAGCGCCCGCTCGAGCATGGCATTGACATCGTCATGCACTCCGCCACCAAGTACCTCGGTGGACACAGCGATGTGGTCGGTGGCTGCCTTGTGACATCTCGTCCACAGTTGGCGGAGCGACTTCGTTTCATGCAAAACGCCATCGGTAGCGTGCTTGGTCCATTCGACGCCTATCTCGCGCTCCGTGGCGTCAAGACGCTTGCCGTGCGTATGCGTCGGCACTGTTCCTCCGCCATGCAGATTGCGCGTCATCTTGAAAAGCATGCCGCTGTGGAGCGAGTGGTCTATCCAGGACTCCCGTCGCATCCGCATCACGCGCTGGCTGCACGGCAGATGCAACTTGCCGGCGAACCTGCATACGGCGGCATGATCACGATCCATCTGCGTGGTGGCATCGCCGAGAGCCGCCGCTTCCTTGAGCGCGTTCGCATCTTTGCGCTGGCTGAGAGTCTCGGTGGCGTCGAGAGCTTGATTGAGCACCCAGCCATCATGACTCACGCAAGCGTGCCAGCAAATGAGCGCGCACAACTTGGCATCAGCGACTCCCTCGTCAGACTCTCCGTCGGCATCGAAGAGGTGAAGGATCTGATCGAAGATCTGGATCAGGCGCTGCGCTGAGTTGGTCGGAATGCTTGTCAGTCCATCATGGGCTTGGCGCCGACTGCAAGGGCTGGGCAGTCCAACCCTGTCCAGCGCTCCACCGACTTCGCTGCTGATCCGCACCAAACACCTCTGAGGCGGTGCCGAGCGGTGCATCCGAGAGCGGCGCGTCGCCCCCCAGCAGAATCGCGTCAGACCACCTGCGCCGATCGGGTGCCAGAAGTGCGAGTTCGATGCCGAGGAGTGCCTGTTCCACCGGCAGATCAAGTGTGGGTGGTGTTGCGTTCACATGCTGCTGTGCCAACTTTTCAACAGCTGCTGGGCCACCTGGCACGCTCAACATGACGCGGTCAAAAAGTGAACGCACTGCATCGCTCTTCAAGCGTTCCAGTGCCTTGCGACCAAGGCCACGGCGAATATTGGTGATGACATCGACAACCCCCTGCCTTGCCACGAGGCTGGCTGCGGACGGATCGAGCACAGAAGTATTCAGAGCCGTCACTCGTGCCGGACTCCACCGCTGCGCTGCAGCGCTCCACTCTGCAGCAGCGGAGGCACCACTCGGAGTCTTGGGCTGCAGCGCAGCAAGCCCGAGTGCGCTCGATGCGGCATATTCGGTTGGATGGAGTGTGGCGGCGAGTGCATAGAGCTGTGCGGCAAGCCGCAGGGAGTCGACCGAACTGTCCGCATCGGCGACTTCCTCGGCCAGCAGGAAATATGCATCGGGTCGCTGCGGATCGAGCTGCGCGAGTCGCGATGCCCATCGGTCTTGCACGGCAGACTCGAGTGGCCGATCCCACCCGTAGTCCATGAGTGTCGGCATCGGATCCGTCCTCTCATCACGAAGCTTTGTCACGCCGAGTTGGAGCGCATCGATTTCGAGCAAGGCACGTGCGTTCACCAGCGCTTGCCCAAGCGCACTGGCACTCTCGCGCCGATCGGACTGCGCCCGACCGACCACATTCCGAATTCGCTCTCGATCCGCAGGACGCCGAGTCGCCACCAGTGCGGCCTGTTCATGCAGCAGTGCCGTGCCAGTCTGGACAAGCGCTGCAAGCACTCGCTGCGTCTGGAGACGGACAGCTGCTTTCCTATCCCCACCCCGCGTCCCAAGCATGCGAAGCGCATCCACCGCATCGGCCCTCTCTACATTCGTCAGTCCGCGCGTCCTGAGAAGACGAATCGTCACCTCGCGGACCGCTTCGTCGAGTTGCGGAATCCGCGATCCGCGCATCTCCAGAATGCGCCGCACGAGCGCCGCACGAGCCGCCACCGACCCACCAGCACCGGCGGGATCGACTCCGCTGAGAGCGCGGATCATCGGCTGCAGCGACGGATCCGTCACACACTCTTGGAAGCGCTCATCCACCGCCTCAAGCACATCCAGGGCATCGGAGCCGCGGTCCACCAAGATCGCTTGCGCAAGTGTCCGACTTCCGCGCGAAGGTCCCCGCAGTGCTTCCTGGACCAACACTCTCGCATCCAAAGGCCCTGCCGGCTCCGGCCGCGTTCGATAGGAACGAAGCAGCGCCAAGCGCCCATCATTTCCTCCGCGCTGCTGCTCAAGTGCCTTCTTGAGTTGACCATCCTCCGCCCCGCTCTTTCTCGCTCGCGGCGTTGGCATCGCAGGAACCTTGATGACTGCATCGGTCGGCAGCGTGTCCAGCAGCGACTGTGCACTACGGTCCTGACCTGCCTCCAGTTGTACGGCAGCCTGATGAACGGCAAGCATGCGTTCAAGTGCAATCAGCTGCCGCAGCGGCTCCGCAAGCGGATCACGATCGTTCCGAAGCGAATCGATGTCGATATCAAACACGGCGCGCGCGGTTCGCTGCCAACGATCCCGAAGTAAACGAGCCGCCTCATTGACACGCGGGACGGGTGGCTCGCTCTTCCCCTGCAGTGGCGGCTCGTCACGCATGCCAACGGTTGTCGCCTGTGCCGCAACCTCGATCGCTGGCTTCGGCGCAGGCGGCGTGCCCTTCGGCGGTGTTCGCGGCGCTTCCACGGCTTGCTCGTGTGCGCGCTCCGCGTCCTCTGCAGATGCTCGCAGGGAAGCTGCCGCATCTGCCTCAACCTGCTGCGCCTCGCGCAACTTCCCGCGCAGCACAATCACCTCGACAACAAGCCCAAGAAGCGACCCAACGACCAGCAGCGGCAGGAGCCACTTCGCGCGGCGAATGCGCGGCGCGTCCACTTCACCAACGGCCATGGAATGCTGACTCATCGCCTCCACTTGCGCTTCGACAGCCCGAGCACTCCCCGACCGCAGCACGCCAAGCGATGGTCGCTTCGCAAGCAGACGCGCCACATGCAAGTGTGCACGGCGGCGATCACGCCGCAGCAGAATTGTGGCTGCAATCAGATCGGGCGCTGGCTGATCCACGGTATTCGAGGCATGGGGCACGGCAGCTCGGACGGAGGCTGACGTTGCGAATGCAGTGCGCGATGGAGGAAGTGTTTCGAGAACGCCCGGAGCAGGTGCAAGCAGGATTCGACGCACCGCATCCTGCAATTCACGGCGTGCGTTCAACACCATGTCCGGCGGAACACCAATCTCTTGGTCGACTGCGTGCAGGCGGGCGCGAAGGGCGTTGGTCACTTCCACGCCGCTCGCGCCGACTTGCACACCAAGAAGCGCGTGGTCATCACAGGACAGCGGAAGCCGCAGTAGTCGCCGTGCCGCGCTCATCGCGCCCCCCCCCCAGTGACGCCGAGTTGCAGCGCCACCTGTGCCAAGCGCTGTCCCGCCTTTCCCGGCCCCCAGTCAGGAATCAGCACGACGTGCTGCCGAAGAATCGCGCGTGCCTCATCCGGGTTCTGGCGAGCGAGCAGCTCGCACAAATCCGCCTTGCGTTCAAACCACTCGTCCGAACGCGAAGGGAGCGATCCCACCAACCGCCCAAGTGCCTCGAAGGCGACATCAAACTGACCGCACGCGATCGCAGCGTCCGCAAGCATAGAAAAACCCTGCGCATCGTCTGGACGTTGCTTCAGGATCTCTCGTGCCACGTCCATCGCCTCGCGCGCGAGTGATTGTGCATTCAGCTCCGGTGGAAGCGCACCGCCCTCCGAAGCTGCCTCGCGCAGCGAGCGTGCACACTGAAGCAGTGAGGTTCCCAGTTGCACTTCCGCACCCTGGATTCGTGCAGGATCCTTCGATGCAAGCGCCAGAGTCATGAGTTGCCTCCGAGCAGCAACGATGCTCCCCCGCAACTGCGCCACCTCAGCGGGTCGGATAGAAGAAGAAAGCAGCAGTGCCTCCGCACCACGAATCAATGTGGTCTCAGCGATGCCCCGCCATGGTGAATCGCCCGCGCGACGAACACTCTCGATTGCCCGCTGCATCCCGACTCGGTCGCGGTCCGAGACGGCGAGCGAGAGCCTCCGCAGCGCAAGCTCTGCGCGAATTGCAGTCGGTTCCTTCCCCTCCGCAAACTTTGTAGCCACGAGAGCGAGAATCTCGCGTGCCTTCTCACGCTCGAGCACCACGGGGTCCAAGGCAGCCTCAAGCTGCTGCCGCAGGACGATGTCCATGCTCTCAGGCGGCCAGCGGTCTGCCGATACCGGATCAATCGAAAGCAGTCGACGCGCCTCCTCGACCCGCCGAACGCCATCCGATCCGCGGAACCGCCTGTAAAGCAAGAGCGCTGCCGTCTCCCGCACCTGCGGAGGCACACCTCCACGAAGCGTGTCCTGCAGCAATCGCTCCACAAGTGCATCATCTTGTTCAGCACCTTCGGACTCTCCGACAATCGCTGCGGCACTCGATGCGTGATTTCCCAGCTGAAAGCGTGCGAGATACTCGCGAGCAAGCGAAATGCACCGCGCGGCGCCACCCGATGCAGTCTTGCATGCGGTACTGCAACCGCTTTGGACGGCCATCCAGAGGGCCTCGTCTGCCTTGTTGCCTGATGACTGGCTCGCTGCAATGCCAAAGGACTCGGACGCCTCGCACGGCTTCCCCGCTCCGAGCAGCGACCACGCAAGGAGTTCGCGAACCGCAGTACTCACCGTCTGGTCCGCACCGCCTCCATCGAGCGCCGAGCGCAGTTCGCGCGCAGCCGCCTCGAGCGTCGTTCGCCGTTCTGTCTCGCTCGCAGCAGAACGCCCCTTGTCGTAGAGGTCAATGCCCCGCGCAAGGCTCGCTGCGAAATCGCCGCCCCGCGCGAGGGCAGGAATACGCCGCGTCAATCGCCGAATGGCCGCGAAGTCGCCACGATTTGCTGCAACCTGAATCGCAGACCTCGCGAGCCCCATCGCATCAGCATCCTCACCGCGACTTTCCTGCACGGCGCGCATGGCTGCACCCGCAAGCGCGTTCACTGCAAGTGCCGACTGAGACTGCGAAGCAAACGCACGAGCCTGCTCAAAAGCACCTGCATCGACCATCGCATGCAGTTGCCAGTCGATGTGGTCTGCCAGTCCGGGCCAAACATCTGGCTTGCCCAGCAGTGCAAACCAAGGAGCCGATGCATCCCACCCACTTGTCAGAGACTTGGAGAGCGCCATCCCGAGCACAGACTGCGCGTAATACTCCTCCGACATGAGATCGAGCGAGCAGTCGGTCGGCTCTGGATTCGTCTTGCCCGTCTCGAGCAACTCTGCCCATGCTGCGAGATTCCTTTGAGCCCGCTGCGGCCAGTCGGACGCAGCCGCCGCAGGCGATGCTGCCGTCGGGCGATCCATCCAGACCAGCCAGTAGCCGCACCATGCCTCGAGGAAACGTGCTGCCAGGAGCAGATCACGATTCTCATCAATCTGTGACATCAACCCGATGCGCTGCGCATCATCGGAACCGTTCATACGAGTCCGCAGTTCCTCCACCTCACTTGCCAGTTGCTCGCCCATGCGCACAAACCCCACGCGCGCCTGCTCAAGCGATGCAATGGTCTGTGCGCGCGACTCTGGATCGCCCTGCCCCTGACGCAGCCGCTCGATCCCTCGAAGCGCCATGCGGTAGTCGGCGCGCCCGATCGCCAACCGCAAGCGGAACTGCTGAGCCACTTTTTCGCGAAGGAGAAACCGCTCAACCCGGCGTCGCAAGTCCGCGACCCTGTCCTCATCACTCGCCGCTGCGGCAAGCCGCACGTACACCTCCGCAAGTCGAGCTGTAGCAGCAGGACTCGCAGCGCCCGCCTTTCGAACTTGCTCATCCAGCACGACCGCCAGCACTTCGTCAAGTCCAGCCTGGGCGAGCCAGTCGGCAAGGAGTGCACTCTCATCGGCAGGCGGCCCCTCCTCTTGCGCACGGGCTGCTGCCGTGGAAAAACAGATGCTGATGGCACAGGCGTGAAGAACAAACCATGCCGTCAGCCGCACACGGGCCACAGGCAGTGCTTTGGGCCTCCGTTCACTTGCCCGCCGCGACATACGAAACCTTCTCGAAGCCGGCATCCTGTGCGGCTTGCATTGCTGCGGCGACCGCAGCCACATCCGGGCCACTGTGCACTCGAACCACGACGCCAGGCTCATGCGGCAACTGCTTCAGAATTGCAGCGAGTTGATCACGCCGTCGGACTTGATTGGAACCGATTCGATAAATCGATCCCTCCGCATCGGCTTGCACCTCCACGATCTGTGGACTCAGCGCAGACGCGCCAGTGCCAGGGCGCATCGCTGCGACATCGGCGGTGAGATGCGACTCCTGCTCTCCGGCCAAAGTCGTGAAGATGAAGTAGGAGAGCAGCAGAAAGACTGCATCGATCATGCTGGTCATGCTGAGTGAGATGGGCCCATGCACCGCCCGCCGCGAACGATCGCCGATCTTCATGGCATCTCCGGAGGACGTGTGGTCGCGACACGCACTGCGCGGCAACCGCCACTTCGAAGACCCTCGACAACCTCGTTCAGACGTGCAGCAGGTGCACGCCGATCCGCGCGCACCACGGGAACTGCGGAGGGCTCGCGCGCAAGCGCATCTTTGGCCAATGCAATCAGTCCCTCTGGCTCAAACGCATCGCTCCCCACCACGATCACTCCCGCCGCATCGAGATTCACCACAAGTCCAATCGCCCCTTCCGACTCCTGCTCCGTGCCCTCCTGCTCAGGCAGCGTGACGGGTGTCGAAGCCATCTCGGACATCTGGGCCGTCACCAGAAAGAAGATCAGCAGCAGGAAGACGACATCGATCATGGGCGTCATGTCGAGCGCCACCATGCCATATCGGCGCCTGCCGATCTTCATCGAACCAACTCCCCCTCACGTGGTGCTGCGGCGAGGTCTGTACCAACCCGCTCAAGCGAAGTTGCAAGTGGTTCGAGTGCTCTGCCAGCATCCGACGCCGCTCGGTCAATGCGCCCCCGCAGCCACGAGTGCGCCATGACGCAGGGGATCGCCACCACGAGCCCTTGGAAAGTCGTAATCAGAGCGATGCTGATATTGGCGGCGAGTGTCTCGTAATAGGTACTCGATCGTGCAGCGGTTCCCGCCACGGTTTCGAAGGCTCCAATCATCCCCTGCACCGTGCCAAGCAGCCCGAGCAGCGGTGCAACACTCGCGATCAATGCCAGCGGATCGATGACACGGAACAGCCGAGCCGTCTCGTCTTCGCCTGCATCTTCCATCGCAGCACGAGCCTCCAGCCCCCCAAGTGGACTGCGGAAAGAGCGTGAAATCCCGGCAGCAGCGATACGACCAAGGAACGTGTCCCCCTCCTCACCCTGACAGCGCTCAAGCGCCGCCTGAAAGTCGCCCGCATCCGCCTGCATGCGCAGATCGTCCACCTGCGTCGGAGGCACCAGTTTGTTTCGGCGGGTTCGCAGCACTGCGGGCAGGGCAAACGCGACTGCCGCGATACTGAGTGCGAGGATGAGGTAGCCGATGACGCCGCCGCCCTCGATGTACTTGAAAAAAGTCACGGAGTGTCTCCTCCTTCAATGGGTCTTGCATCCTGAAACCGTTCCTGAAGGTCCGCGCGTGCCGCACGCAGCGTTCCCGCGGCTCCATCGTCGCGTATGCGCGCGAGTGCCTCTGCAGACTGCTCAAGGGCCGCATCCGTGAGCACTGGAATTGCATCCGCATGCGCGGCCGGGATGAGCAGCATTTTGCCGACACCGCGCCGTACTTCCTCTGGATCGTTTTCGAGCACAAGGCTACGGCCCTGCGCGTAGATCGCAAGAAGTCGAAGCGCGCCCTCCTCCGATCGCTCGATCTGTGCGAGCCCCTGCCGCGCACGCTTGCGTGCCGCCTCGTCATCGCTCAGCGCATCCGCCCACAGATCGATCAGTTGTCGGCCCTTGCGCAGGAGGCCAGACGGTGCGGCTGTCTTCGACCCCGCCGCCGCAGGCCGTGGCTTTCCCGCCTCAGCCGAAGCGATTCGTGCCGCGCTCTCCAAGATTCCGGCCGCCACGAGATCCTGCGTCCCACGCGCGCGCGCCGCGGCGGCGTCCAACGAGGCACAAGCTGCGGCGGCACGCGTCGCATCCATCCACGTCGGCGGCACCGTCAACATCAATCCACTCCGCGCATCAAATGCATCGCCCCCTGTGAGCCATCCATCGAGTGCACCAACCTGACTTCGCAGCGCGGCAGCTTCGAGCGCCTGTGCGACGCGCGCCGGGTCGTCGGGCACCACCGCTGAAGTCCGCGCAAGCCCCTCGAGTGCCATCAATCGCGAAAGGCGCGCCGATGTGTTCGTCTGGACTTCCAGGAGTGCCGTAGCCGCGGTGAACGCCACGCGGGCGCCCACCAGATCGCCGCGCGCAAGTCGAGTACGCGCCCGCCAGAGCTGTTCGCCAGCGGCCAACCACGCGGCACGCTCTGGCGACGGGGTGCCGCCATCCACCGTACGGATTTGATCCCAGCGCAGGACCTGCTCGATGACTGTCTTTCCATCGGTCGAACGCACCATGACTCCATCTGCATCCTCGCGAATGGCTTCGACCTCACGGCGACCGAGCGCATCGCGCAGTTCAATCGTGACCAGATCACTCCACGCAGCTCCGCACACGACCGTCCACGCGCTTATTGATGCGACCGCTCGCAGGACTCTGTGGCAGTCAGCGCTCACTGCACACCTCCGGGAGTAGCAACGGTGAAGGTTCCGCCCGTCTCCGCTGCAATTCGCCTGAGCGGTGCGGTCGCCGCAGCCTGACCGAACGCAATGCAGTGGATCACCGTGTTGGGACCACGACGGTTCAGCCGCAGAATCTCATCCGCAGCGTCTGGTGGAATCTCGCCATCGCTCATAAAGAACACGACATCAGGACGCTCGGACCTCGAGAAAAGAAAGAGGAACGCGGGGACTGGATTCGTACCGCCACCCTGCGCAACCTGCTCAATCCACTGACGATACCGAGTCACAGTGTCGTCACGGCACTTCAGGAATCCACGCTCGCGATCGAGCGTCGTGAAGTTGTCATCAAAGAGTGTGATGCAGGCGGAGGCGAAGTCAGGCAGCGCAGAAATACTTCGGACGATTTCATCCTTCGCGCGTTGCATGCGCCCCTGCATACCCATGGAGCCCGACTTGTCGACGACGTAGCCGTAGCGCCGACCGCGACCGCTCACACCGAAGAACGTGGTTGCAGCGCCACTGCCCTCACCGAGTCCACCATTTCCGCCGCCGCCACCGGAGGAAAACAATCCCTCGGCTCCCGCCTGCACGGCATCGGCATCGCCACGCTCGTTTCCCGTGGGATCCGGCAATCCGAACTGCGTCGGGTCCGATGCGTTCCTGTCCTCGCCCGCAGGACGGATCTCCGGCGAAACTTCACCGCCTGCGACCGTCGCATCGGGCGTCGCTTCGAGTGGCTGCAGATCAACGAGCGTGTACTCCACATCTGCTTCGGCACGCGCCTGCGGGACACCGATGCGAACTTCAAAGAGCGAGAGAATCGCCAGCAGCAGCGCATGGAGCGGAAGCGACACGGCGAGCCCGATCCATATCCAGGACACCCTGCGCTGAGCCGTTGGTTCTTCGGGTTCCGGGGACATCGGGGGCGTGCCGCTCGCGCGGCGGGTTCTGCCCTTGGATAGTAGTCTTAAGCGCATGGCATCCCCTCGTGGCAGCGGTGCAACGGACTCGAGCAAGAACCGCATGCGCGTCCTTCTCAAGATCAGTGGTGAGAGTTTCGCGGGCGAGGGATCGTTCGGCATCCATCCCGGCGAACTGCACGCGATTGCAGCGGAGATCGCAGCGGCGGTGCAGAACGGCATCGAACTCGCAGTGGTCGTGGGTGGCGGCAACATTATCCGTGGTGCGCGATTGGCCGCAGACGGTTCCTTCGACCAGTCGACTGCCGATTACATGGGCATGCTTGGAACGGTCATCAACGGTCTCGCGCTGAAAGAGGCGCTGAAATCGCTCGGCATCGAAAGCCGAGTGCTGAGCGCCATCCATGTGCCGAGCGTGGCAGAGCCGTTCATTCGGGCACGTGCACTGCGTCACTTTGAAAAGGGACGCGTCATCATCCTCGTCGCAGGCACGGGCAACCCATTCTTCACGACGGATACGTGCGCGTCGCTGCGTGCCATCGAACTCGGCGCGCATGTCCTGCTGAAAGGCACGAAGGTGGACGGTATTTACTCCGCGGATCCGCGGCGCGATCCAACCGCCAAGCGATTCGACCGACTCACCTACAGCGAAGCGATTGAACAGAAGCTCGGCGTCATGGATTTGACGGCCATGACGATGTGCATGGAACATCAACTTCCGGTCGTCGTCTTCGACTACCGGACACCAGGCAACATCAAGCGTGTCATTGCGGGCGAAGCAATCGGTACGCGCGTCACCAATGGCTCACCCATGGCGCCGCTCCAGGGCACGAAAGAAGGACGCTGACACATGGACACAGATACGGTCATCCTCGAAGCCGAGGATCGCATGGAGAAAAGCGTCGAGTACCTGCAGCGCGAGTACCGCGGCGTTCGGACCGGTCGCGCCAACACGGCGCTTCTGGAATACATCAAGGTGGAGTACTACGGCAGCACTGTGGATCTTCGCGAACTCGCTGCGATCAGCGTGCCGGAGCCAACGCAACTCCTCGTCAAGCCGTTCGATCCAAGTGCGAAGACTGAAATCATCAAGGCGATCGAACGCAGCGGACTCGGGTTGAACCCGCAGGCGGAAGGTTCGCAGATTCGCATCATGCTGCCGCCCCCTTCCGCAGAGCGTCGCAAGCAACTTGCCGCGCAGGTTCGCAAGATGGCGGAGGATTCGCGGGTCACGATCCGCAATGAGCGCCGTGATGCGAACAAGTCCATCGATGCCCTGCTGGCCGATCCCAAAGTGAAGGTCTCGGAGGATCAGGCGAAGCGAGCAAAAGAGGCGATCGACGAGGCCACGAAGAAGGCGACCGCACGAATCGATGAATTGACCACAAAAAAGGTCGCCGAGGTCGAGGAGATCTGAGTGATGCGCGGCACTCCGCGCCCATGGAGGAGAGCGCCCGGTGCTCTCGCGTTCGGCACGCTCCTCATTTGGGCGGCATGCAGCCGGGCGGGGGCTGCTCCTGAGGCCGTTGTTCAGACGCCCCCAAGCCTCCCGCAGGTCATCGTGCCCGCGGACAACATCCGCATCACCACCTCGTGCAAACTGATTCTTGCGCCTCGTCCGGTTGAGGACGAGGACGGCAACGGCGTGCTCCATGTGGAGGGCGACAACATTCAGGTCGACCTCGGCGGACAGGTCCTTCAGGGCGCTGCGTCTGAGACAGCAGCCGATGCGCTCCGAGGCATCGGTATCCGTGTGCGCGGCAAGGGCGTTCGCATCTTCAACGGCTCCATTCAGGGATTCGCTCTTGGCATCGATGCGGCCGACTGTGATGGCCTCGTGGTCGAACAATTGGACTTCTCGCATCTGCGTTGCCAGCACTTGAAGTCGACGATGGAGCGGGAAGATCCAACGGATTGGCTCTGTCCCCATGAGAACGACCGCGGCGAGTGGGCGGAGAAGTATGGGGCTGCGGTGTCTGTTCGTGATGCGAAGAGCATCACGCTTCGGCGAATGCGCGTCCGCAGCTCACAGAACGGCATTCTTCTTTCACGCGTCAACCAATCCACCATCTGCGATGTCGATGCATCCTTCCTCTCCGGCTGGGGAATCGCACTCTGGCGCAGCAGCGGGAATGTGATCTGCCGAAACAACGTTGACTTCTGCGTGCGCGGCTACAGCCACGGCACCTATGCGCGTGGCCAGGATTCGGCAGGCATCCTGCTGTTTGAGCAGTGCAATGAAAACACCATCGCGCTGAACTCTGCAACGCACTGCGGCGATGGCATCTTTCTCTTTGCGGGGCGTGAGGCGATCGGTGAGCGCGCTGCAGATCCGCCACACGATGCTGCTTGGTTCGAGCGTCGCGGCTGTAACGGCAACCTGATCGCCGGCAATGACTGCTCGGATGCGGTCGCGCATGGCATCGAAGCCACCTTCTCCTTCGGCAACAAGCTGGTCGCCAATCGAGTGGACCGAGCTGCAATCTGTGGCATTTGGGGGGGCTACTCGCAGGACATGCTGATCGCAGGAAATCTGATCCGAGATGGCAGCGATGATGGTCCCGAGGGTGAGCGCGGCGCCATCTCGCTGGAGCACGCACGCGGCAGCACGATTTGCGGCAATCAGATCGAACGGAGCGGGTTCGGCATTCGCCTCTGGAACGATGACGACCCGCACCACGCGGGACTTCCGTGGGTCGCGGCAAATGCGGGCGAGTCCGGCGCCACGCGAATCACGGGTAACACATTCATCGATGTGAAGACTGCTGTCGAGTTGCGGCGCACTCTGGAGGTGCAACTGGCTGGCAACGAAGAACGCGGAGTCGGCGCGAGCCTCAGTGGGGACGAGAGCAGCGTGCAGGCGGTCAAGCGCCTCTCATCCGTCCCGCCCTGCCCTGATCCGATCGAGGCAAGCAATCGGTTCACCACATTGCCGGGAGACGCAAACGCAGTGGCACTTGGCGACGGACTTCCACGTACCAACCGCAGGAGTGTGGAGGGACGCGCATCGATTCTGATGGGCGAGTGGGGACCGCATGACTTTGCGACGCCCATGCTGCTGCGCGAACCGAGTCCGCCGCACGAGCACCGCTGGCGGCTGCTAGGCAATGTCATCGCACGGAGTGCGCAGCTGACCGACACACAGGGCGACCTTCGTGCGGATCTCGCCGACAACTACCGCGCCGTGCTTGTGCACAATCCCGTGGGCGGGCAGGTCAGCACGTATCGGTTGGCCGTCTCTTGGGGAACGCTCGCCAATCAGATCGCGCGCGGGGAAGGCACACTGCTTGGCGTGAACTGGCGCGTGAGCGTGTTCCCGCTGCCGATCGATGCGGGTCGCGTGGACGCGATCCCGACCCCCGAATCACTGCTCGCTGCGGCCACAAATGGGCGGATCGTCTACCTCGACTGCGTTTCGTTCAGGCTGGGTGACGGCACGCTGCAAGACGCGCGCGTCGTCGACGGCGAGGCAGGCACGCTGCGTGACCGATTCGGTCTTGTGGCCACGGGCCAAACGCTTCTTCCGGCGGGCGAGTGGCTGCTTCGAGTGCATTCCGATGACGGCGTGCGTGTTCAAGTGGATGGTCAGACGCTGATCGAGCGCTGGACCAGCCACGGTACGGTCGAAGACACGGCGACGCTCCGCGCACCGACTGCGCGTGAAATTTCGCTGCAGATTCTCTACTTCGAGCTTTCTGGCTCGGCAGAACTGGACGTGCGTTTCGAGCGGATCAGTGTGCCGCCGTTGAAATCGAGCACTTCCAACCTACCTTGACGCTGCCCGCTCCACAGCGGAAGATGGTGGCATCCCGAGTGGGACACCCCGCGTGAACTGCCCCTACTGCAATACGCCAGACGCGCGCGTCATCGACAGCCGACCAATCGAGAATGGATCGGGCATTCGTCGTCGCCGTGAGTGTCTCGCTTGCAAGAAGCGATTCACAAGTTACGAACGCGCGGAACGGCAGACACGCCTGAAGGTGATCAAGAAGGATGGCTCGCGCGTGCCCTTCGATCCCGCAAGTGTGCTGCGCGGTATTCAGGCCGCGTGTGGAAAGAGGCCCGTCCCGGAAGAAGTCAAGCAGAGGATCGCTGATCAGGTGGATGAGGCCGTGCACCGAGACTTTGAACAGGAAGTACCAAGCCGAGAGATCGGACGTCGTGTGGCACTGGGGCTGCGGGATGTCGATCAGGTGGCATATGTGCGCTTTGCGAGCGTGTACCACGACTTCCAAAGTGTGAGCGAGTTCCAAGAGGAACTGACGCATTTGGTCGACAAGCCGCCGGCCCCGGGCCATCCCTCGCTGTTTGAACAGCCCGATCGGTAGGATTCTCCGCTCGCATGCCGACCATCACTCTGCCCGACGGCAGCCAACGCTCTTATGAACAGCCGATCACCGCGGCGCGACTCGCGGCCGATATCGGTCCAGGCTTGGCGAAGGCAGCGCTCGCTGCACGCATCGAAGGAGCGGTGCGCGATCTTTCATCGACGATTGACCGTGACTGCACCGTTGCACTCATAACGCCCCGTACGCGGGATCGCGGCGTCGATGCTGATGCACTCCAACTCATTCGCCACTCCTGTGCCCATGTGATGGCGGAGGCGATTGCAAAGCTCTTCCCGCACGCCAGGTTGGTGTATGGACCACCGCTCGATACAGGGTTCTACTACGACATCAGTTTCGAGGGAGGGCGAGCGATTTCAACAGAGGATTTCCCTGCGATCGAAGCGGAGATGGCACGGATCATCGGTGAGAATCGTCCATTTACCCGCTGCGAAATGTCGCTCGGCGACGGTCTCGAGAAGTTGCGTGCGGAAGGTTCGAAGTTCAAACTCGACAATGCGGAGCGCGCACGCGAGGCGGGAAGCACAATGCTCAGTTGGTATGCCACTGGTACTCCGGGCGCCAACTGGGAGGACCTCTGTCGCGGACCCCATGTGCCGAGCACGGGACGGATCGGGGCCTTCAAGGTCATGAGTCTTGCCAGCAGCTATTGGAAGGGCGACGAGACGCTCGACCGATTGACCCGTGTGTACGGCACTGCGTTTGCCACGGCCGAAGAACTCGCAGCACACCTCACCCAGCTCGATGAAGCAAAAAAGCGGGACCACCGCGTGCTCGGCAAGCAACTGCGTCTCTTCCATATCGATGAGATGGTTGGACAGGGGCTGATCCTGTGGACACCCAACGGCAGCATTGTCCGGCAAGAACTCCAGAACTTCATCAGCGATGAACTTCGCAAGCAGGGCTATACGCAGGTGTTCACGCCGCACATCGGCAAGCTCGATCTCTACCGCACAAGCGGCCACTTCCCCTACTACCGCGAGAGTCAGTACCCACCCGTCATCGAGCATGAGCAGATGGCGGCACTGGCGAAGGAGGGCTGCAGCTGCGGCGAGCTCGCGAACCGATTGGAGAAGGGTGAGATCGACGGCTACCTGCTGAAGCCGATGAACTGCCCGCATCACATTCGCATCTTCGCGAGCAGTCCCCACAGTTACCGCGACATGCCCGTGCGTCTCTGTGAATTCGGCACTGTGTATCGCTGGGAGCAGTCGGGCGAGATTGGCGGCATGACCCGCGTACGCGGCTTCACGCAAGATGATGCCCACCTGTTCTGCCGCGAAGATCAGGTGGCGCAGGAACTGCTCGGCTGCCTCAGTCTTGTGAAGTTGATCTTCGGCACCCTTGGCATGAACGACTACCGCGTGCGTGTCGGCCTGCGTGACCCCGATAGTGCGAAGTATGTCGGTGATCCGAAGAACTGGGACAAGGCGGAAGACGCCTGCCGAACCGCGGCGCGCACACTTGGCGTTCCCTTCAGTGAAGAGCCCGGTGAGGCTGCGTTTTACGGACCCAAGATCGACTTTGTCGTCAAGGATGTCATCGGCCGCAGCTGGCAACTTGGCACGGTGCAGGTCGACTACAACTTGCCCGAGCGTTTCGACCTCACCTATGTTGGTGCGGATAATCAGGCACACCGACCTGTCATGATTCACCGCGCGCCATTCGGCAGCATGGAACGATTCATCGGCTGCCTCATTGAACATTTTGCCGGCGCGTTTCCTGTATGGCTCGCCCCCGAGCAAGTACGCGTGCTGCCCATCAGCGAGAAGAGTGCGACCTATGCACGCGAACTCCATGGTGCATTGACAGCCGCTGGCCTGCGCGCCGGCATCGATGAGGGCAATGAGCGCATTCAAGGCAAGATCAAGGACGCGAGCGAAATGAAGATCCCCTATCTCGCCGTGGTCGGTCCGCGCGATGCCGAGGGGCGCAAAGTCAGCGTCCGTGCCTTCGGCACCGAAGCCAACCTCGGAGAGATTGGCTTTGATGCATTTGTCGAGGGTGTGCTGGTGGAAGCACGCAGCCGCGGCGCCGAGAAGCTTCGCGCAAGGCTGGGGAATTGATCGCGCGGCAGACCGAACGCACTCGAATCTGGGTCATTTTGCGGCCCGACGCCCCTCCCTTCCCCAAAACTTTCAGCATCTTTCGGCTGATTCTTTTGCCTTGCATGTGCAAACCGCCAAAACCGTGGTACTGTTCGGGGCCCGAGGATCGTCCTCGGGCACGAACTGGACCAACAGACCCCTGCGAGATTCAACACAGCATGGCCCTGTCTTTCAACCTCCGCGCATGACGATGGGCTCCAGCCATCGTTCAGCCGGGTCCAGTGCATCAAGCTCAACCCAGTCTCCGCAGACCGCAAGCGTGGCCGCACATGCAGGGTGGCTGTCGTACAGCCAAACGAAGCCCCAGGATGGAGTCGGTCTCCCCCTTTCTCCCACCGCCTCACGAGGAACCTAGCCATTACGCAATTCAATCGCCGTCCCCCCTTCCGTGACTCGCGTGACTATGGACCGCGGATCAACGACCGCATTCGTGTCACGCCGCTTCGGCTCATCGATCAGCATGGCACGATGATCGGCGTCGTGGAGCTTGAGGAGGCAAAGCGCCTCGCCGCTGAGGCAGGACTCGATCTTGTGGAAATCGCAGCCGACAGCCGCCCTCCCGTGGTGCGTGTCATGGACTTCGGCAAGTACAAGTACGAGCAGGCAAAGAAGGAGAAGAGCAGCAAGACGAAGTCCAAGGCAGGCGAGATGAAAGAGGTCCGCCTCGGTCGTTCGATGAAGATCGATCCGCACGACGTGGGAATTCGCGTTGCCCAGGCGCGGGACTTTCTCATCGAGGGCTACCGAGTCGTCTTTGTCCAAAACTTCCGTGGCCGTGAGCTGGCCTTCTCTGCAAAGGGAACGCAGCGCATGAGCGAAATCGCGCAGCAACTCGCGGATGTCGGCAGGGTGGAAATGACGCCTCGCCTTGCAGGCAAGCGAATGTCGATGATCATGGTGCCTGACCGCGCCAAGATTGATGCGCTGAAACACAAGAAGAACAGTGCTGCAGGCGCGAAGGCGGCACCGAAGGCAAAGGCGAGTGGCGCCAACGCCATACCGACTGCGGGCGAAGCGTCAGCCGCTCCCGCCTGACGGAGTTCCACAAGATGGCAAACCGTTCGGCTGCACTGCGTGCAGTCTGGACTTGACATTTATTCATTTGTGTGCATAATGATTCGTCCATGGTCGCTCGCCCACAGCGCTTGAAGCACATCACCCGTCTGATCGCAGGGGGCACGGTGATGAACCAACGTGAACTTGCTCGCCAACTGGCAGCACGCGGCATCGAAACGACCCAAGCCACGCTCTCGCGCGATCTCGCGGAGATCGGCGTCCTGAAGTCGGCTGCGGGATACCGCCTCCCTTCCAATGGCGCACAGCCACCGATCCAGTCTGAATCGGATGCAACGCGTCCTGGGCTGTCGATGGCGGTCCGCCGTCTGCTTGTCTCTGTGCAGCACGCAGGAACCCTCGCCGTGATCCACACCCCACCGGGACAGGCGAGCGCGCTTGCCATCGAGATGGACCGCGTGGAACTCCCAGGCAAAATCGGCACGATCGCCGGGGACGATTGCATTCTGGTCGCGTGCACCAGTTCGGCGTCAGCCAAGGCGCTGACGCACCGTCTGCAGCATCTGTCAGACTCCGCCTCGAAGGGCGCCCCCCCTCGCACAGCAGTGAACGGCAAGCGTGCCGCTCGGTCGAGAGCAAGCCGATGACCAGTGAAGGCGAGGCGTTGGTTGTTTCTGTTGTCGGTGCCGGGGGCTACTCAGGCGCCGAACTTGTCGGACTCTTGCTCCGCCACCCGGGCGTGAAGATCGGCGGTCTCTTCGGTTCTTCACAGCGGACCGCGACTGAAAGCGAGCGTGCGTTCGCGGCAGAGTTCCCGCATTTTCGCGGATCGACAGATCTGCCCATCCGTGCTGCCACCGTCGAGGCAATCCTTGCCGATTCGCCCCATGTGGTGTTCCTGGCCACGCCGCACGAGGCAAGCCACGACCTCGCGCCACAACTCTTGAGCGAGGGCGTTGTGGTCTTCGATCTTTCGGCGGCCTTTCGACTGACCGATCCAAAGTCGTATCCCAAGCACTACGCCTTCACTCATCACCACGCTGCCCTCCTGAAGCACGCGGTCTACGGGCTTGCCGAGCTCAACCGAAGCGACATTGCCCAGGCGCAGTTGGTCGCCGTGCCCGGCTGCTATCCCACCAGCGTGATTCTGCCGATACGCCCGATCGTCGATGCCGGACTCCTCGCAGCACACCCGATCATCGTGGACAGCACAAGTGGTGTCAGCGGCGCCGGCCGCTCCCTTTCACTCCGCAACCTCTTCTGTGAAGTGAGCCAACAACCGTACGGCGTACTTCAACATCGCCATCAGCCAGAAATGGAGCAAGAGTGCAGAGTCGAAGTCATCTTCACTCCACACCTTGGCCCCTATCCACGCGGCATCCTGTCGACGATGCATGCCACGCTCGCGGCAGGTGTCACCGAAGCGGATGTACGCGCGGCTCTGTCGTCGCGCTTCACGGCGGAACCATTCGTGCACGTGCTTCCAACCGGTGTCTGGCCAAGCGTTGGTGCCGTTGTTGGCACCAACCGCTGCGATATCGGTTTCGCGGTGGATGCATCGCGGTCCCATCTCATCCTCTGCAGCGCAATCGACAACTTGCTCAAGGGTGCGGCGGGGCAAGCACTGCAGTGCATGAATATCCGCTTTGGCTTCGATGAGCGATCGGGATTCAATCTCCCGAGCGCACAGCCACAGCTGACCGCGCCTTGATCGACCACAGTGAAGCCCATGATTGAACCGAAACCCACTCACGCCCGCACTGCCCCGGCATTCACGGCACCCATGCTGCTGAAACTTGGCGGTGCATTGCTTGATGATGCAAATGCGCTCAACGCGACGCTCCAGTCGGTCGCCGTGCTCCACCAAGCAGCACCCGGCAGTGTGGTCATCGTTCATGGCGGCGGCAGCGCAGTCGACCGACAACTTGCCTCGCTGTCGTGGACGAGCGAGAAGCGAGATGGGATCCGCATCACACCGCCGGCGCACATGGAGCAGATCGCTGGTGTGCTGGCAGGATCACTGAACACGACGCTTGTCGCACGCCTGGTGGCGGCGGGCGCAGGTGCGATCGGACTCTCGCTGACCGATGGGTTTCTCACCCAATGTCAGCAGCGCACAGCACCCAATTTTGACCCCGGGCGGGTCGGATCAGTCGTCGGCGGATCACCCAGCATCGTGCAAACGCTGCTGCGTGCGGGCTTTCTCCCAGTGATCTCCAGCATCGGCGCAGATGCAGCGGGAAGACTGCTCAATGTGAACGCGGACGATGCTGCCACTGCGATCGCACGCATAATTCGTCCACGCCTGTTGGTCTTTCTGACCGATGTCTCCGGAGTCCGTTCGCCGAGCGGGCAAACGGCGGAGCATTTGAGCGCCCGAGATGCCGACGCGTGGATGAGTGACGGCACCATTTCGGGCGGCATGATTCCCAAAGTGCGGGGGGCGCTCGAGTCCGCCGAGCAAAGCAACACACCCGTCGTCATCGCGTCGTGGCGTGAGACAGATGTCTTGCAGAGACTTGAGCGCGGCGAGCATGTCGGAACGCGTGTGATTGCTGACAAGTCCCTCCATGCTCCGAGCGCATCGGCGCCTGCATACATGCCATGACCACACTCGACCTGTCTACCCTCGCTCCTCGGCATCTCCTGCGGATCAGTGATCTCACCGCAACAGAAATACTTCGCCTTGTGCGACTTGCGTTGCATATGAAGCGCGACTTGAAGCCCTTCGCCGGCGATCTCGCGCAGCGTTCGCTCGCGCTGCTCTTCGAGAAGCCATCGCTGCGTACCCGCGTCTCCTTCGAGGCAGGGTTTCAGAAACTCGGGGGTGGAGTCATCTTCCTCGATCACACGACGTCGCATATCGGCCAGCGCGAGAGCGTGGAAGACACCGCGCGCAATCTCTCGCGCTGGGTGGACGCAGTCGTCATTCGATGCGTCTGCCACGATCTGCTCAATCGATTTGCGGCCGTCAGTGATGTGCCGGTGATCAATGCACTTTCGGACCTGCACCACCCCTGCCAGACCCTCGCCGATCTCGCCGCACTTTCTGCGAACGGTATCGATCCATCCCATGCGAA
>Ga0194117_10000093_pt1 | contig 123269 bp, 91 predicted proteins | sample TA2MahsurfametaG_FD_160579 | JGI IMG/M metagenome (GOLD analysis project Ga0194117, IMG submission 160579) | Freshwater microbial communities from Lake Tanganyika, Tanzania - TA2015009 Mahale N1 surface | ecosystem: Environmental > Aquatic > Freshwater > Lake | place: Tanzania: Lake Tanganyika... | reverse complement strand
ATGAAACAAAAGGCCGCAGAAAAAGCCGCCGCGGCTGCCGCCGAAAATAACTCCACCCCTGCACCCGCTGAACCCCCGGAATTAACCGCAGAAATACCAGCACCCGCCACACCACAGCCCAAACTCTCTCCGCTCGAGCTTATGAAACAAAAGGCCGCAGAAAAAGCCGCCGCGGCTGCCGCCGAAAATAACTCCACCCCTGCACCCGCTGAACCCCCGGAATTAACCGCAGAAATACCAGCACCCGCCACACCACAGCCCAAACTCTCTCCGCTCGAGCTTATGAAACAAAAGGCCGCAGAAAAAGCCGCCGCCGAAAACTCAGCAGCGCCTCCAGCCACACCGGGTGAAAACACACCCGCTGCCACCACCGCAGCACCGGCAGTCGCAAAGGAACTTCCTCGCTCAATCGCAAAACGTTCGCTGCCACCCGCAAAAACAACCCCGCCCGCCCCCGGGGCAACGCCGACACCGCCGGTCGCCAAAGCTTCACCCGCCTCACCTTCACCCGAAGATCGTCAGATCCTCTGGAATTTCTACACGCAGTTGGTCCGCCCTTTCCTTGCTAACTCCCGCAGCGCTGCTACCATCAATACGTCGCCCCTCGCAAATGATGTCGACGCCGGTCGGCGCTTTCGCGAAATACGGGTCGCCCTCCCCGTCGCACAACATGACCTGCTGCAGGAATTGCAGGTCTGCTGCGATACCCGCCGACAGATCGAACAGCAGCGCACGATTCTGCGCTGGATGCACTGGTGGCTGGCACTCCACATCCCCGTCTCAATGCTGCTGATCGTATTTACCATCGCTCATGTCGTTATGGCACTTCGAGTTGTTCCGTTCAGATTCTGAAAACCCAGTCGGATGAATTCACCAGATGCAGCGTTCCAGATTAAGCCGGGATTTCTCCGGCCGAGTGGAAACCGGCTACCAGCGCCGCGGTGATGCCTTTCGCCGCAGCGTCTGGTTCGTCAGCCTGCTGGCCGGCCTCGCGGCCGTTGCATACCTCGCCTGGAATGCCCGCTGGGGCAGCCCGGAAATCTATCAGGCCGGCGCTCTCTCCACGCCCCATCAGATGTTCTCAGGTCGCTGCGAAGTCTGCCACGAACCATTCGAAGGACCGATTGAACGACTGGTGGCCTTCGCTAGCGATGCCCCGCACAGCAAAGCTCGCAACCTGAAATGTCAGCAGTGCCATTCCGGAGCAGGACACTTCTTCAGCGCTCCCGGCGGTGAGAACTGGTCTCAGCGAGCAACTGCCGCAAATCTGGTCACCGAGTCTCAGTCCTGCGGCTCCTGTCACCGTGAGCACGCCGGTGCTGAAGACCTCCAGAAAATCGCCTCGCAATCCTGCATCAACTGCCATCAGAACCTGATCGCATGGTCGACCGAGCACACCGACCTCGCTTCGATCAGCGTGCAAAATTCCGGCAATACGGCCATCACCGACCTGGCCTCACACCCGGAATTTGCCCTGCACCAGCTGCTTGCCGATGACAAGGTGGAAGGCACAATCTCCGCTAGTCATCCGGCCCGCGAACTGCTCGACAACTTTCTTCGTCCCGGCGACGCCACCTCCCGCTGGCAGGACCGCTCAAGATTTCGTTTCAGCCACAATACCCATTTAAATCTGCCCGAATCTTCCCTGCCCGCAGCCCTCAAAGGACAGTGGCAGCACGACTGCTCCTCCTGCCATGAGCTGGACGCCCAGCGCAAATACTACATGCCAGTCAATTACGAGCGACACTGCAGCAGTTGCCATCCGCTTGTGTTCGACCCGTTCCTCGTAACCGATGGTGCAGGTCACATCCGTCCTGCCTCACCGACAGACGATAACTCGGTACAACCAGCCGTCGCACCGCATCAGACGCCGCAGCAGGTCCGCGCGTTCCTGCTTAGTGTCTACTTGCAGCAGCTCTCACAACTGCCCCGTGATGCCTTACCGGCAGCCGTACTCCCACGACCCGGTCGACCTGTTCCCGGATTCGATACCGAAACCGGCCCGGCCCCGTTCGATCCAGCTGTCTCCGCCACCGCAGCCCTGCAAACTGCTCAGGCCGAAAAATTTGTGAAATCCACACAGTTTACCCCCGCTGCCGCAGATGACCGGCAGGGGTACTTTCAGTCCCTGCAGTGGCTGCGAAAATCCGGAGGCTGCGGATACTGTCACGAAACCGCCGATGCACTCACTACAGACGCCAACACAAACCCAACAATCGAAGATCTGCGCAAACCACCAGCGTGGACCATTACCCCGCCAAAGATCCCGGATCGCTGGCTGGTGCACTCCGTCTTCAGCCATGATGCACATCGCATGACCAGCTGCCGCGAATGCCACCAGCTGCCCGCTCCGGGTTCGGCACGAGACAATCTCAAACAGGGACCAGGCTCCTCAGTCGGAGACGTACTGTTGCCCGGAATCGCCAACTGTCGTCGCTGCCACACCGCTCAACTTGAAGGCGGCACGGCTTCCAGCGGTGCCGGCACTCAGTGTGTCGAATGCCACGTCTATCACCAGCGACAGTTTGAACAGTCCAGTCCCCGCACCATCGATCAGATTCTTCATTCGGTTACCGAAACTTCCACGGAATAAGCGTTCTACTGCTGCGAGAACCCACTTTGTCTGCATTCATGACTCAGCGCCAAACTTCGCTGCGACTGCTGGCCGCCGCCACTGCCGCACTGCTCGTCTGCTGCCTGACAGTCGTTATCAATCACACCCAGGCTCAGGATTCGGGGACAGCACCAAACCGGAGCAACACTCCGCCGCGTCCCTCCTCGGCTGTACCACCCATCCCCGACAAGTCAGCCAGTCGCCTCGTTGGCGCCGCTTCGTGTGCCGCCGCCAGCTGCCATGGCGGCGGCCGCAGGATCGAAGGCCTGCACTTTGCTGCCAGCCTGGTATGGGCCGGGCGAGACCCTCATGCGTCGGCATGGGATGTCCTCAACACGCCACGCTCTGCAGCCATGGTCGATTTGCTGGGGGCAGGGCAGCCCAATAAGCCGCCGTCCGCCGTTCAGGACGCTCGCTGCCTCAACTGTCACGCCACCGTCGAACAGCCTCTCGCAGGCACTGTACCCGTCGATTATCTGCATCACGACGGAGTCGGCTGCGAGGCCTGTCACGGACCAGCCCGCGACTGGATCGGTCCCCACGTCACCGTAGAGTGGAAAACAACGCCGCAGACTGCCAGAGCAGCGCTCGGTTACGTTGATCTGGCAGGCAGCCTGAATCAGCGAGCTCGCAAATGTGCAGAATGTCACGTCGGTGGTACCGGAAAAGATGTCAGCCATGACCTGATTGCTGCCGGACATCCGCGGCTCGATTACGAATTCAGCACCTTCCACTCCAACTACCCAAAACACTGGCAGCCACGCGCGACAGCAACTGCGCCGGCCGATCCGGAACAGTCACCGACCTTTACCCTCGATGCCTGGCAGGCCGGCCGCTTCGCCGCTGCCGAAGCCTGTCTGAAACTGCTGGAAGATCGCACCAGCGACGAACGTCCATGGCCCGAACTCGCCGAATACTCCTGCTTCTCCTGCCACCACAATCTTGAAGAACGCAGCTGGTATCAGCAGCGACGTTCAACAGGCCGGCCGGGCTGGGAAACCTGGGCCCTCACTCCGCTGCGAAATTCAAAGCAAACCGAAATGCTGCCCCTCACTGCGGCACTTCAGTCCCTCGCAGACCACATGAATACGCCGGTTCCCGATCGCACCCTCGTTAAACAGGCCGCCGTCAGTTCTGCCGCTGCCCTCGTCCCAGTTATGAACCAACACCAGCTATGGACACCCGCCGCTATCGACCAGTTGTGCCTCGAGCAAATCCGGCTGGCACGTCGCACCACCACTGATGGCAAAATACTGGCTGCCGGCAGCTGGGACGAAATGGCGCAACTCTATCTGGCACTGCGAGCCGCCTCGATTGCCGGAAACAGCCTCGCACCAGACGACACCCGACAGCAGCAGATCGCAGCACAGCTGGAAATCATCCGCAGCAAGCTGCTGTTTCTGCCGGGCTTCGACAGCCCCGGAAACTCCTCCATCGACGCTGTCCTCATCGTGTCTGACGCCGTGAATCACATCGAACAGTTGCTGGATCCCAAAGCTCCTCAGCCGTAGCTCCCGGAGAATAATGACCATGCGTTCAGTTTCCGCTTTGCTGCTGTTGCTGGCTGCCACGACACTGCCCGCTCAGGAACCACGCTGCCAGTCACTGCTGACTCGCGAAGGACTGAGCCAGCGCACCTCATTGCCTACCGGGAACTGCGCAGACTGTCACGCCGGCAGCACGCGATCAGCTCGGGTCGCTGCCAGACTCGGAAACCTCGCAGGCGAAAAATGGATTCGAGGTGATGAGATTTTGATCTGGCTGGGTGAAACACTTTCTGCTGACAACACACAGAACCCGGTCACCCGTGATCTGTCCGCTGTCGATCGCCATGCCCAGGCATGGACCTCACTGAAAAGCCCGCTCGCCGAACAAATGGCCGTCGTGCTCGGAAAACCGGGTCAGCTGCACCGCGATCGCGCCTGCCTCGCCTGTCACACCAGCCTGCCTGTTTACAACCTGACCGTTGACCCGGACGGGCTGATTTCAGAAGACTATCAGCATCAGCCTCAGCTGGCAGCACTGCTGACAGCCGGAGTCAGCTGCGAGGGCTGTCACGGCACCTCCGGAGAAGCCAAAGACTCAAATCAGCCCCGCGGCTGGGGCTCAGCACACTTCAGCATGGAAGACTGGCGATTTCTGTCTCCCGCTGAAAAATGTAGCCACGGCTATATGGATGTCCGCTCCGTCATCCCCCGCACAAAAATATGCGTCTCCTGCCATGTCGGAAATGCGGAACTGGGTCGCGTCGTTACGCATGAAATGTATGCCGCCGGACATCCGCCGCTGCCCCCCTTCGAACTGCAGACGTTCGAACAGCAAATGCCTAAGCACTGGAAAGAATACTCAGAGAAACCGAAAGCACTCCGCCAAGAATTCGAAACACGCACCGGCGCTGCACCCGCCGAGCCGACCGAAATAAAAGCCCGCGAACTGCTCGTTTCCGCACTGATCACGTGGAGCGAATCACTGAAACTCACAGCGGACCTCGCTGAGCAGAAAGCACCGGCCGACCTCGTCCGCTCTGCATGGCCGGAATTTGCCCAGTTCGACTGCTACGCCTGCCACCATGACCTAAAGCACGATGGCTGGCGACAGCAGGCTCAGGTAAAAGGTCGCCCCGGGAGACCACGCCTGGTTCCCTGGCCCGCAACTCTCGCCGAACTCGCGTGGCAGGTCGGCTCCACCAACTCAAATGAACCCGCCACTCCCCTGTCCGGCCTGCTGCAGGTCCAGCAGGCCACCGTCAGCGTTCCCTTCGGCGATACCGCCGCACTCATCACAGCCGCCCGCACTGCTGCCGCTGCCGCAGAACAACTGGCCGCACAAATCGAGAACACACGGCTGACGCCCCGGCAATATCAGGCCATCACAGCCAGCCTGCTGAAAATGGGCACCGCCGGCACAGTCGACTATGACTCCGCCCGCCAGATCGCCTGGTCCTGGCTGCTGCTGAATCCCGCCACAGCCGAACAACAAACCAAACTGTTCCCCCAGTTGTTTCTACAGCTGCATCAGGGCCGAGAAGAATCTGACCCGATCCCGGGGAGCACCGAGAAAGTGACCGTCATCCGCGTCGACCCGGCCCTGTCACTGCCACCCATCGCCGGATATCAGCCCCAGACCTTCCGCGCCGCATTCGAAACCATCCGCCAGTCTCAGCCCGACTGACACTCGCCGCACCAGCCACGGGCCACAGGCGGGACACAGGGACACACCACCAGCTACAGGGACACACCGACGCCGCCCCTGCGATTCTCCAACCAACCCCGACCGTGCTGCCGCCCCCAAACCGCTCCCAACCCCCGCTGACCCCCGCTCATCTTGTGCGTTTCCCTTCGCGGCTTCGCGTGCGACCAACTGTCTGCGTTGGACCTGCATGGAAACTCGAAAACGGCGTCTTCACCACACGTCCTTTGCGGCAATCCTTGACCGTGCCAAACGCAAAAGGCAATGCTCGGGCTGCAAAGCCGACCTGACTCTCCCTCTCATCCAACTTCGTGTCTCCGCGTCTCCATGAGAAATCTCCACGCAGCAAACACGGTCTGGAGCCCGAAGCGTCAGCGAAGGGGCCAAAACACACCGAGCCCGCTGGAACACAAACCCGCAGACTCCCGTCTGCGGCCCGCCCGACCACTGATCACTGATCACTTCCCCCCAATCGTCGCCCAAAACTCCAGTTCCTCCCGCACACCAGTCTCCGGATCCGCCGCAAAATCAGCCCGACAGCCATAGCCCCGATACCCACCATCCACCAAACGCCCAAACACCGTACCCAAAGTTAACGCCTCACGCACATCATGAGTCACAAAGACGGTCGTCATTCGATACTGCTCCGCCAGACTCCGAAAAATGGCCTGCATTCGGAGCCTCGTCTGAGCATCAAGTGAGGCAAACGGTTCGTCCATCAGCAGCAGCCGCGGACGCGCCAACAGCGCCCGCACAAACGCCACCCGCTGCTTCTGACCACCACTCAGCTGCCGCGGAAACTTGCCTGCCTCCGCACTCAGACCAGTCCGCTCCAGCAACTCTTCAACCTGCTGCGTCAGTTCCTTAACCGCCACACGCCGCATGCGCAACGCAAAGGCCGCGTTGTCAAACACGTTCAAATGCTCAAACAACAACGGCTCCTGATCCAGATACAGCGACTCCGGGCCAGCCACATCAGCCCCGCCAGCAGGCTCAACGCCCGCCACACTAATCTCACCGCAGTCTGCCCGCAACAGTCCCGCGACGCACTTTAGCAGCGTCGATTTACCGCAGCCGGAACTGCCCAGAATCACCAGCGTCTCCGCCGCCCCTAACCGCAGACTGACATTCTGCAGCACCACACGACCGCCGAGGGCAATTCCCAATCCCACCACCGTCAGACAATCCCCCCCTGCTGCCTTCATGACACGCGCTCCAGCACGCGCCGCAGGCCACCCAGCACACCCGGGCTCGCACCCGTGACAGCCACACCCGATCCACGCAGCCGCAACAACAGCAAAGCCGCCAGCGGCGGCACCGTCAGCAACAGCGATGACACCGCCGCCTGCGAAACGCCCCCCTCGCGAATCTGCGAAAACAGACGCATCATCAAAGTCTGCACCCGGCCACCGCCAGCCACCGTTGTCAATCCGTAGTCCAGCCAGGAAATAAGCGAAGTCTGAAACAGGCACAATGGCAGCAGTCCCCGTGCATCCGGCAGCACCACATGCCGCCAGACAGCCAGATCACCGCCGCCAAATGAACGCACCAGCTGCTCGCGCCGCCAGCTGCTCGGCTCACGCACACCCGCAAACAGGACCGCCGCAAACGATGTCCCATAAACACACTGCACCAGAAACACACCCCACCAGGTACCTGCGAGCTGCAGCCGGGACACCAGATCAAACAGACAGCCCGCAGCGATCGCCGGGGAAGTCAGGAGCGGCAGATACAGCAAACTGCGCCTCCGATCACCGCCGGTTTCCGACCAGCAGCGGCTAATCATCAGCCCGCACAGCGTCGAACACGCAGCCACAGCAACACTCAAACCCGCCCCCTCCAGCGACGCTCGACCATTACTGCCACTCAAAGCACGCTGCCACGCCACACCGTCAATCCGCAAAGGCACCAGTCTTGGCCACTCCCAGCCACTGCCGCTGGATAACCATAACAACACTGCATACGGCAGCACACACACAGTGCTCAGACAAAACAGCAGAATTAGCCGGCCAGCACCACTGCCAAATTTTCCTGATTCACTCATGCGGCACCTCTCCCCGCACCACAGCCGCCAGCACCACACCCTCCGCTGCGCAAACCCGGCAGCCACAGCAGCAGCCCCAGCAGCACTGCAAAATAAACGGTCGCATACACAAAACTTAACGGCCGCTCACTCAGTGAATACTGACCAGAACTCTGCTGAATCAGCACGGACATCATCCGCGGTGACTGCCGGCCCAGTAACAAAGGAGCCTCCCAGGCTGAAAAATTCCAGATGAACAGCAGAAACGCCAGCAGTCGCGATCGCCGCCACAGCATCGGCACACCGACCGTCATTCGAGCCCGCCAGCCGCCAGCCCCCAGTCGCTCAGCCAGTTCCACATAACGCCCGGCTCCCGACGAACGCCACACACCTTGCAGAAACAAACCCGTCAGCGGAATCCCGGTCAGCCAGCCCGCCAGCACAATCCCCACACTCCAGCCATCATTCACCAGCTCCGGAAAGTCATTCGGCTGAAATCCCGGCCACAGAACCACCAGACAGCGAGCCAGCAAACCGCCGCGACTGCCCGCCTGCAACACCACAAACGCCACCGCAGACACCGGCAAGGCAGCCCCCATCGTCAACAGCGAACCCACCGGACGTTCCACTCGCCAGTAATCTGCCGCCACACACAGCAGCATGCCAGTCACCAGACAGGCCGCCGTTGTCACCGCCGCAACTGTCAGACTCAGCACCAGTGCCGGCCCCAGCAACTGCTCAGTGCCCGCCCGCCACCACCACTCAGCTGTCAAACCCGACCGCATGAACCCCAGCACGCCCAGACTGTAAAGAGCTGCATATCCCACCATCCACACCGCCGGCAGCAGCACAAAGCAAACCAGCAGCACCAGACCAGCACCGCGATCCAGCCTCATGGCTGCCCCGCTGCAGGCTGGTTGCCGTTCAGAATCTCACTCCGCAGCTCCTGATGCAGCCTTAGCATCACCTCTGCCGCAGGCTCCGTTAAGGCGCGTTTGGCAAGTTCCGCACGAGACGCCACGCGAACACGCCGATCAGCCGCTGCAAAGCGACCCTGCCAGTCCGGTGACAGTCGAGCCACATTCAGCACAGTGCCGTCTCCCCACACCTCGCTCCGCAGTTTCTCCAGCTGAGCCTCAGGACTGATCAAAAAATTAATCAGCAGCAGTGCTCCCGCCTGATTGGCCGAATTCCTCGGGATCCCCAGATAATGCGAATTCCGAATACTGCCGAATTCTGGAACAAAGGCCCGCGCCGACTCCGGCAAAATCCCCTCCCGCACCTTGTTGTCCACCTCGCCGTCATTATTGCTCATCGAAAAATCCACTTCACCCGACAGCAGCAGAGCATGCAGCTGGGCGACGTCCTGCGGAAATGTCCGGCCCCCGCGCCACAAATGTGGCTGTACACGACGAACCCACGCCCACAGTCGATCGGCCACCCTGCGGTACACCACGTCGTCGAAGGGCCCCGAGAAATCACTGGGCTGGTCAGCAAACTGAAGCAGCAGCGCCTTCAAAAATGTCAGCCCCGTGAAACTCACATCAAACGTAAACCGCCCCGGATGGCCCTCGATCCAGTCCGTGAGTTCAGACAGAGTCTCCGGCGGCCGCTGCACACGATCCGCATGATAAATCAGCGCCTGCTGCACTGTCCCCCACGGACACTCAAAACCGCCAGTCGGCTGCTGAAAATCAAGCTGCACCTGCGGATCTGCCAGATTCAGCAGCGCCGCATGCGGCAAACGCTCCACAAACGGCCCCCACAGAGCCTGCATCTCACGCAGTTGAAAAAAAGTCTCGCCGTTAATCCACACGACATCCAATTCACCAGCCGTACGCCCGGCCTCCACATCCACCAGCATTCGATTGACCAGCTGCTGCCCGTTCAGCGGCACAAACTCAAGCTGCACCCCGTACCGCTCACGCAGCCCCGACGCCACCCAGCCGGACATGTACTGATTGATCAGCGGATCGCCGTCCCACATCGCAATCCGCACCGTCGACCCCGCACCGCTCGATTCAATCTGTTCCCAAGACGCCTCGGCAGACACCATGCCGACAGCCGACGACTGCCCCGTCTTACCCCCGCCGTCACAGCCCGGCAGCAGCAGCAAACATCCGCTCCCCCACAGCCGCCAAAATTTTCGTCTCGAAAACAACACGTCACATCCCATCCCGACACACAACACCAGCGACCACACTCCGCCCCGTCCCCGCCCATTCTGACCTCCGCCCGCTAAAAATGCCACACACCCACCAACTCTCCCTCCCTGACGAAACCAACCAGACAGTCCTCCAGCCAGCCCCCCCCCCACTCACTTCCTTCAACTGCCAACTGACCACTGATCACTGGCCCCCTCGCCCCTCGGAACCGGGGGATAGGGGACGGGGGTGAGGGGGCACCGCTCCCCAAAACTCCCCCAAAACGTCACTTCAGGCTCGGACTCAGTCTGCCCCCGCCGACTGTGCTCGTGCTCGAAAAGCACACCTTACAACACTTCCCACGAAGACACCTCATCATCACAGTACTCGAACTTTCCAGCCCGAACTCCCCGCAGCACAATCATCCGTGTCCATTCGTGGTAAAACCGCACCCGTACCCGCACCCGCGGACTCCAGTCCACTATTTTCCCCGCGTTTTCTGTAGCATTTCACACGCGGTTTTGCCACAATTTTCCGCCCACCGTCCTGCTCCGTTCCGGCACTCCTTCCCACCCGAACAAGGATACCGCCATGGCCGGCTCTCCAGTCTTTGCCACTGCAACCGCCTTCCGCGGACTTTTCGCCTGCCTCCTCATCGTGTTCACCGGCACGGCGTCCGCCCAGCTGCCCGCCACGCGGCTCGACGCTGTCTTTCCAGCCGGATCACAACCCGGCAAAACGCTTGACGTCACAATCTTTGGCACAGACCTCGACGACGTCGATCTACTGCTGTTTAGCCACCCCGGCATCAGCGCAACTCGTAAAATGGCCGAAATCACACCCTTCGACGATGGTCCCCAGCCAGTCCCCAATACGTTCATCATCACAGTCAGCGGTGATGTCCCCGCCGCCGACTACGACGTGCGCTGCAAAGGCAGATTTGGCGTCTCAAATCGACGAATCTTCACCGTCAGTCCGCTGCCCGTGATCACCGAAACAGAACCCAACGGCGGCAATGACGTTCCGCAGTGGACGGAAGTGGAAGGTGTCCGCACCAATGCCGCCAACGAAATCTCAGTCCCCGGCATGGCCGATGGACAGGCGGTCCAGGGCCCCGATGTGGACTGGTACCGATTCCAGGGCAGGGCAGGGCAGCAGGTGCTGATTACTGCCATCTGCCGTCGTCTGGATTCGCGGATGGATCCCGTCATTACCGTTCTGCGCGAAGACGGCAACGTCCTCGCGGAATCGCAGGCTGGACCCGATGGTGAAGTCTTCACCGACGTGCGACTGCCGTCCGACGGGACCTGCTTCATCAAAGTGCATGACTCCGTGTACGCTCAGGGGCCCGGCTATGTGTATCGCTTGCTGATCACGTCGGCACCGCAGATCGACTTTGTGTTTCCGCCGGCAGGACTGGCCGGAACCAGCCCCGAGTTTACTCTGTACGGCCGCAATCTCCCCGGCGGTCAGCCCTCACCTTATACCGTAAACGGCACGCAGCTGCAGCAGCTGAAGACGGCGATTGCGATCCCAGGCGACATCGCCAGCCGGCTGCCAGTTACCAAACTGGTGGAACCCCATCAGGCCGGCCTCGACGGTTTCGAATTCGTGATTCCAGGCAGCCCGCCGGGAACAGTCGGAACTCTGATCACAGCCGCTGCAGCCCCCCCGGTCCTCGAAACAGCCAACGACTCACCGGCTTCAATGCAGAAGCTGACGCCTCCCTGCGAAGTGCATGGACAGTTTTATCCGCAGCGGGACGTTGACTGGTTTACGTTTGATGCAAAGCAGAATGACATGCTGTCGATCGAGCTGATCTCGCAGCGACTGGGAATGCCCACCGATCCCACCATGCTGCTGCAGCAGGAAGTACGGGATGAACAGGGAAATTTGAAACTGGTGGACCTGCAGTTCGTCGATGACGTTATCCAGCCGAATAACAACAACAATCAGTCGCGAGCTTACCGGCACGAATTTGATGACCGCACCACCGATCCCTCGATACTGTTTAAAGCTCCCGCGGACGGAACTTACCGACTGATGATCCGGGACGGTCTCAGTGCACTCAAATCTGATCCTCGGCTGACCTGGCGGCTGGTGGTACGAACTCCCCAGCCCGACTTTCGAATTGCGGCGTCTCCTGCCCGATCGAATGCCGCGTTTCAGCTGCGGAAGGGTGGGCGTGAGACTTTGAACCTCGTAGTCTTTCGCCGCGACGGCTTCGACGGCGGAATTCGAGCCTCGGTCAGCGGGCTGCCTGAAGGAGTCACCAGTGACGAGATTGTGATTGGGCCTGGCAGCAGCACCGGTACACTGGTGCTGACAGCAGCCGACTCGGCCAAAGGCACCAGCATTCTGCGAGTGCTGGCGAAGGCGGTGGTGAACGGTCAGGAAGTGCAGCGTGAAGCGCGCTATGCGGCGGCGGCCGGAGTGTCCCAGGCCAACCAGCCCAATGCCAACATACCCAGCCTGAAGGCTCGCCTCGTATCAGCCATTCAGGTCTCGGTTTCTGAACTTGAGGCAGCCCCCCAGACGCTGACGATTGGCAATGGTCAGCCGCTGGAGACATCTCGAGGCGGGGTGTTGAAGATTCCGTATCAGGTGCGACGAGCGGACGGATCGGCCGGTAACATCACCGGTTTTCCGATTGACGTCCCCGGTGGTACGCAGCTGCCGCAGGTGCAGATTGGCGGCAACGCGAACGGGGAATTTGAACTGCGATTCACGGCTCAGGCCCAGCCGGGTCTGTATTCATTTTATCTGGCCGGCTTCAACCAGGGGCTGCAGTACAAACGCAGTCCTGATCTGGTGGATCGCGCGAAGGTGCGTCAGGAGCGAGTTGCAAAAGTGCTGACAGAAGCGCAGCAGAAGGTACAGCAACTGACTCAGGAGAATCAGAAGCGGACGCAGGAGCAGACTCAGGCGGGAACAGCCGTGACGGCAGCTACCACAGCGAAGCAGCAGGCCGATCAGAAACAGACCGCGGCTGAAACTGCACTGCAGCAGGCCGAAGCTGCATTGAAGCAGAAGCAGGAACAGTCAGCGGCCAACCCGGCGGACGCGGGACTCAAACAGCAAGCTGCTCAGGCCCTCGTCGCGCGGGATGCGGCAGTGAAAGCGGCCGCAGAAACGAAGGTGCAGCAGGAAGCGGCGGTGAAAAAGCTGGACGAAATGACCGCGGCGAAAAAGCTGGCGGATGAAGCCAAAACAAAGGCCCAGGCCGACCTGACAGCCGCTCAGCAGTTTCAGACGCAGGCCCAGCAGGAAAAGCAGCGAGCCGACCAGTTTGTACAGCAAAAGACTCAGGAATCCAGTCAGCGGCAGCTGAACGTGGACGTCCCGTCGAATTCGCTGCAGTTCCGGCTGGTCGAGCATCCGCTGGTGGTGGAAGCATTTCCTGACACGGCAGCTCTGAAAGCGGGTGAGAAGCTGGAACTTCCCGTTCGAGTTACTCGGAAGTACGACTACAAAGCTGGCATCACGCTGCAGACCACCGTGCCGCAGGGCATCACCGGGCTGCAGCTGCCCAACGTCACGATCCCCGACAACCAGGGGGAAATCAAACTGCAGGTCACTACAGCCCCTACCGCCACCGTGGGCGACCACGCACTGACCGTGCGATTCACAATGAACTTCAATGGACAGCAGTTAACCTTCGAGCGACCGTTGAAACTGCAAATCACCCCCGCCGCCCCGGCGGCCCAGTAACCGCCCTGCCTGACCACCCAACACCCGTCCCCAACACCGGCTTCCAACGCCTCCCACTCCCCTCAGGCCCCCTCAGGCGAGCCGGGCACCTACAGGCGAGCCGGGCACGGAAGTGCCCGGGTGTGGCGGCATGGATGCCGCCAGCCACCGAAAACACAAACAAACGCGGCGAATCGCAACACCCGTGGGCTTCCGCCCACGGCTCGCGTCACTGAGCACTCCCAATTCTCATCCAGCCCGCGGGACCGGGACCAGACGCGGCAAGTTAATCCGCACTCCCACAACCGCTCCCACCTGCTGCTGCAGCGAACGAAAATCATGCCGCAGAAAACTCAGCAGTGTCTCCGGAGCCCCCTGTTGCAGATACTGCTCCGCAAATACCGCCATCTGGCGGTCATAATTCCTCTGGCTGCCCGTATGCACATAACACGCACCCTCGAACCGCCGAATGTCACCATTGAATTCCGGGCTGATGTGGTACAGTTCGTGAAACACCGTCACAAGCTTCTCTTCGAACGGCAAATTCAAAAATCGCGGCAGCAAAAAAGTCAGCACATACAACGCCTCCTGCCCTCGATGCAGCACCTTCTGCACCGTCCACAGCCGCCCCCTCCGCTGCTCCGTCGTGCGACCGCCCTCGAAACGCAGCGGAGTCAGCCGGGCCTGCACCCCCCAGTGCACCGGCGACCGCGCCTGCGCAAACGTCACCGCCACCCTCGGCATCTGCACATGCGAAAACTCTGCATGCCGCCGACTGATGTCCTCGCACAACCGAGTCATCGCATCGCAAAAATCAAAATGACCCACGGCCCAACACTCCCGATCCCTGGGAAAATCAACACCCTTAGTCTAACCCAGAACATCGGCCAACAGCCAGAGCACACTGCTGGCTGCGCACTGGCAAAACAGCGCAATTTCTACTCAGCGGGGAAAACGAACTCCGATTTTTTCTGCCCCAACGGAGCAACACGCAAATTCCGCCACTCTGTCGTTTCAGGCTGTGTTGCTCAGTCCCTCGCCAGTTTTCGTTCCAGCCGACGTCGCCCCCGTCAGCAGCAGTTTCTGTACCCGCCCCAGCAACCCCCACAAACGTCTGCAGATTAAACCCCCGAATAAAACCCCACAATCTATACCAGCGGCGTCAGTCACATGTAGGTGACCTGATCCGGAGCCGGTACCGCGTCTGATGCCACCAGCAACAGACCAGCCAGCGCGCGACGGCATTACCGCAAAACTTTAGGAACGGACCGGCGTGTAACGCCATCAGAAAACTGCCGTTTCACCAAATCCCGAAAACCGATGCAACGGGAATTCGTGGAGATTACCGACCGCTTTTTCGCAGACGCTGCAACCGGATTCTGTTCACCATCAGACATCTTGTTCGCCCCTCGCGCACCAAAGTTTTTTCCAAACAGAGTCTCAAACACCTCTTTCATCTCGTCACTGGCGTTCTTTGAACACCAGTCGTTCAACCTTATGCACTGTTGGCACTGCACAGTGTTCGTCGGATTCGAGAGCGAACCATTCGTCGCACCAGCAGTCATTTTCACACCATAAACATGCAGACAAACAGATCCACTTATGCAGCCAGCCTCGACTTGCCTGACATCGAAGAGATTATCACAGTCTGCGACACGGGTCTTGACACCAGCACAGCCAGCTCAATTCATGAGGACCTGCGAGGTCGAATTGAAACAATCAAGAGGTATCCGATCACCTCTTACTGAAGTCAGGCGATTCAAAATCCTCTGGCCGATGATGGACCATAAGACTTGGATTCCAGACATGGCGCTCATGTGGCAGGCTCAATCGTCGGTGACGGAAAAATCTCTGGCATTATCCCCGGATCGCCTCTGACCAGAGGGCTCGCGTGGAAAGCCAGACTGGTTTTTCGGGCGGTGGAACAGGAGGTGAAATGGAATCGTCAAGCGGATCTGACGACAGCATAGACGTTACGTCTTGTCCGGCCTGCCCAATGACCTGATACCGCTGTTTCAATTCGCTAAAAACAAAGGCGCTCGAATACACTTAAACTTCTGGAGTAGTGACAGCACCGGCGCCCATGACAGTTCTTGTCGTCTGGTCGATACATTTGTGTGAAATGACAAAGACTTCTGTATTCTTTTCGCCGCAGGCAATGCGGGTACCGACGGCGACGGGGATGGCAAATTTGCACTGGGCAGCGTTAACTCGCCCGGTTCCGCAAAGAACTACACCACGGTCGGTGCCAGTGAAAATCACCGCGAGAACGTTTACCAGGAGACCTGCGGCGCCGCGTGGCCTGATGATTTCCCGGTGGCTCCATTCGCGAACGCCCCGATGGCAGACAACCCGAATCAAACGTCCGCCTTCAGTAGTCGAGGTCCCACCGTGACTTAGTGAACCAAGCCCGACGTTGTTGCTCCCGGCACTTTCATCTTTTCCACCAGATCAACTCAGCTGCCCAGTTCTGCAACCGGCCGGGGGGTCTTTTCCTGCCTCAACAACGTATTTCTAGATGGGAGGCACGAGCATAGCCACTCCGCTGGTCGCGGAGGCTGTGGCGTTGATCCGTGAATTCCTGAGGATTCGCAAAGGCTTCGCAAAACCGTCTCCGTCATTTCTGAGAGCTGCTTTGATCGCAGGTGCGCTCCGCTTTCTGGGACTCGCCCCGTCAGGCTCGGTTGTTGACAATCATCAGGGATTTGGGCGGGGCAGTGTGAATAATGTTCTGACACCTCACCTGCCAGCAAAAGTTGACTTCATCGATGTGACTTTCGAACTTCACAATGGCGGATCGTGGAGTCAGACCATTCGTGTGGCATCTGCCGGCTCACAACTCAGAGTTGTCCTGGCATACTCAGATTACCCGGGCAGCAATCTTATCAACAATCTCAACCTCATTGTCACCTCCCCGTCCGGGACCACCTAAACGGGTAATCAGCGAATCGGAGTTCCGCCAATACTCGACGCAAGGAACAATGTGGAGGTCATTCAGGAAAAGTCCGCAGCGGCAGGGAGCTTGAGCATCAAGGTCGTCGCCTCCAGCGTGTCGATGAGCCCGCAAGGCTTGGCAATTGTCGTGCTGGGAAATCTGTCCTGAGCTCAGCGTCTCTGAACCAGCAGGAGATTACCTTGACCCAGCCAGCATGAAATTGTAGCGGTATCAGTCCCCGCACGCAGTTCAATAGCCAGCCATCCATGGCAGCAGCGTCCTCACGCGGAAAGTATCCCGTGTACGGTTCTGCTGTGTTTCTACAACCCCGGACTGCTGAATCCGGTTGCCCACGGGAATGTCACTATCGTCGAACGCGACAAGGCTCTCACTGCTGTCGGCGTGCAGGCAAAACTGCGAGGCATCCTGACAAAAAGGGCGGAAAACTGTGACATAACCGCAGGCAGCTTTAACCTGTTCAAACTGCACGACTCGTCGCTGGATCACACCGGCAGCACCGGCATTCGTGACACCCGGGACGATCCGGAAAACTGCCGACTGCGTTGCTGGCGTTCAGCGAAAACGGTCAATTCTACAGCCAGCACTCCGCCGCTGCCGCCAATGCGGCCGGCAAACTGGACCCTCGACTGGGCGGAACCTCAAAACAGAGCATCGAACTTACGTCCATCCTGGCTGTCTTCGGTCGAACAGATGAAACCGGACAGTTGTACCTGACCACTGCAGACGTTTGCGGCCTTTGGATCGAGGGCAGATTCCCGGAAAACTGGCAGCCACGTCCAGCCAGCGACATTTCGCTGCTGGACGTCGCCACCAGTTCGCTAAAAATGGCCTTTGCACGAGTCGCGAAATCTTGGGACCTGTAACCGCAGATCACACTGAATTGGTCAGCACAACAGCCAACGCCGCCTCACCGATAATGGTCTGCACAATCGCCGCTGCTGAACCCGCGGACCCAGATGCGAATCCGTTGCAGTGACCTGCTGCCGCAACGACGGCACACGGCCCACCAGCTTCCGCGTCACATGATGATACTGCCGCCCAAACCACGACATCTCAGACGCTGACAACAACGGCACTACCGCCTGCGATGCCAAAGCCGTCTCGGCAAGCCTCACCAGCACCCGACACCACCGTCCCTGCCGCAACACCCACTTCCCATAACCGTCCACCCCCGCATCGTTCCCCAGATGGTCATAGCCATCAAATACACTGTCCGCTCGCCCATCGTGAAACAGCCAATCATTGAACCCGGAGTTAATCACCGAAGGTGCGTTCCGCGGCAGTTCCTTTCGCCGCTGAAAGGTGGCCGGCAATAATTCGCGGCACTGCCGATCCGTGTCATCCGCCGCCGCCCGCTCCGATTGGTACTCCTGCGGAGCCAGCGCACGCCCCAGACCTGTCACCCCCCATACCTGATCGAACGTGAGCCCCGGCCACCGCCCCTGCAACTCTGCCAGCGCAGCCCCCTCCCGCACCTCCGCACCAGCATACACTCGCGAGGCAGTCGCATCGACCGCCCGCACCGCGCCGCTACACAACAACGCATCCAGCACCAGCTGCAGTCCCGTCAAGATCTCAGTATGGAATCCGTCCGCACGCGTCGTAACCTCGACAGCCTCCACGGCCAAAATCAGTTCCTGCAAGGCCACCCTCACGTCCTCGCTCGCGGTCTCAGTCAAACTCAGCAACTGCAGCCGCCCAAGGAATCTGCGGCTGGCAACGGACCGCCATCACACGGTAACTTGAAAAACCAGTATTCTCGTCGCACCTGCAGCTGTTCGTCCGGCATTGCCCATCCTTAGCCCGCTGTGTTTGGCAGAAAAAAATGCTAAACTTCAGATGTGTTAACGATTCCAGCAGTTAGTCACGCCGTTCCGGACAAACACGCTGATCGCTTATTTCTGCGACAGGCCGATCCAATGGATTTGAATCCCGAGCAACTGCATCCCAACAAGCTGTATCTGCACCTTGTGCGGACGATCATGCCGCGACCAATTGCGTGGGTGTCCACGGTATCGCCGACAGGTGTGCTGAATCTCGCTCCGTACAGTTTCTTCTGCGGTGTAGGGTCGCGCCCGCCGACCCTGCTGTTCTGTCCGGCCAATCGTCGCGACGGCAGTCCCAAAGACAGCCTGGCGAACACACTGTACCGTGAAGAATTCGTGGTCAACATGGTGCCTTATTCGCTGGCCCGCGAAATGCAGCTGACTTCCAGCGAACTGGCACCTGACGAGTCTGAGTTTGAGCTGGCGGGGCTGGACACAGCCCAGTCAGTAATGGTCAGCGTTCCGCGAGTCCGACTCTCGCCCGTCAGCTTTGAGTGTCGCCTGCTGCAGCATCTGGCACTGGGCGATGGCCCCGGGGGCGCTAACATAGTCATCGGGCGGATCGTGCACATGCACATCGACGCTGGCGTGCTCAACGACAGCGGGTTCGCCGACCCCGAGCTGCTGGATCTGATCGGACGACTGGGCGGCACGGAATACTGTCGCACCCGCGATCGATTCGATCTGGGGGAAAGGCCTTAGGCGTTGCAAGGGGCCAGGGGGCGAACTGAGCGGTGAAGCATGCGAGTGTGAGTTCTGGCGTGCTCCGTGCGGGCTGACTGCTTCGTCTGTTGGCCGGTTACCGTGACCGTGCGGGTGCTTTGCTGACAGTTGATGTCACGTGAAGACGTGAAGACGCGAAGGGAAACGTAAAGTGGTCAGCGTGCAACAGGAGCCCAGACCGTCAGGGAGCGGGTACGAGTGCAGCAGTGGCAGCTGACAGCGGGCCCTGCACTGACGCTGCGGTCTCCTGTTGCTGTGAGGGACAGTATCTGCGGTTCGGAAGGTGTTTGAGGGTGGCTTCCCCCCTCACCCCGATCCCCTCTCCGCTAAGGTGGGCGAGGGGTGCTAATTCCGGGGAGTGGGGCGAACCCGCCGGTGTGTGTGTTGTTGAGTCCGGGCGGTGGCATCCATGCCGTACACCCGGGAACCGCCGTGCCCGGCTCGGCTTTGCCGGGCGTGAGCTTCTCAGGAACAACAAACTCACACCGTCCACACACACCAACACTCTCCTGCCCGGCTCGCGGGGCGCCCATGAAGTCGATACCATCCGGCAATGCCACCCTGCAAGTCGCAGGCAACACTGTGCTTTCTCAGCAGGGCCGGAACGCGGGTACCACACCCGCGAGCTGACTCCTGCGTTATCCCCTTCAATTAATCACTGATTCCGTCAGGCAGGGACTTCGGCATGAAATTTCGTTCGGCTGTCGCACTCATCATCAGCCTGCTGCAGACCACACTCAGCAGCGCTGACGAGCGTCCCAATATCGTCGTGTTCCTCGTGGATGATCTCGGCTTCGCCGACGTTGGCTTCAATGGCGGCACCGACATCCGAACACCCCATATTGATGCTCTTGCAGGGGCCGGCACTGTCCTTGGAGCACACTATGTTCAGCCTGTCTGCTCGCCCACGCGAGCTGCACTGATGACAGGACGCTACGCGGTTCGTACAGGAGTTTACACGATCGTACGCCCAGGGGCTCGCTGGGGATTGCCTCTGGCCGAACGCACGCTGGCCACGGCGCTACAGCAGGCCGGATATGAAACCGCCATTACCGGAAAATGGCACCTCGGCGAATTCGAACGCGACTACCTGCCCACGTCTCGCGGCTTCGATCATCAGTACGGACACTACTTCGGAGCACTCGACTACTTCACTCACATCCGCGATGGCAAACCAGACTGGTATCGCGACGATCAGCCGCTGCAGGAGGACGGCTACACCACAGAGCTGCTAGCCAGCGAAGCGGTCCGACTCATCCGCGGCCGCAGCAGCAAGAATCAGCCCAAACCACTGTTTCTGTATGTCCCGTTCAATGGTGTGCATGCACCTTTGCAGGTGCCCGAAAAGTATCTGGAACCTTACCAGCACCTGACCGGCAATCGCCGCACATACGCCGGCATGCTGGCGGCCGTGGATGAGGCCATCGGGCGCATTGTTGCCGCCCTGCGTGAAGCCGGGCAGCTGGAAAGAACTTTGATCGTGTTTTCAGCCGACAATGGTGGCCCCAATCCTGAGGTACTGACCCGCAATACGCCCTATCGGTCCGGAAAAGGCACTCTGTACGAAGGCGGCATCCGTTCGGCAGCCTGTGTCTGCTGGCCCGGAAAAATTCCAGCCGGTGGCCGATCCACAGAACCGGTGCACATCATCGACTGGTTCCCGACTTTCGTAACAGCAGCCGGCGGTTCGCTGGACCAGCCACTGCCTGTCGATGGCCGCAGCCTGCTGCCAATGCTGACCGCCGGAAAACCGTCGCCACACGAATCCCTGCTGCTGGTGCAGTCGCCCGCTCGCGCAGCCGTGCGAGCGGGCGACTGGAAACTGCTGCGACTGGCAGGGCAGGGCACCGGAACAGCCAAAAATAAGGTCAAAGCCGGCAACCCTGAGAACCCGGTGCAACTGTACAATCTGCGACAGGATGCCGGCGAGACCACCAATCTGGCCGAACAGCACCCGAACAAGGTGGTCCAGCTGCAGACGCTGCTGGACAACTGGATGAAAAACGCCGTCCCGTCTCCGACACCCTCGGAATAGCAGGGAAATCCCCGGCCGATCTTGCAGAGATCGAAGAAATACAGGATTCTTCCCCACGCAACAGTCGCCGTTATGCACCAGGTTCAACGGCACAATTTACGGAGATCAACCAAATGGCGGCCAAATCCAATATCCCGCGTTTCAAGATCGGTGAAAGCGTTTATCGCGTGGAGTGGAAAAAGGACGTTCCATTCATTGCGGAATACACGGTCCGGGAAGTGACCACCGGAGCCTTCAAGGCGGAAAATAAATCCGGCAAATCTGAAGAATTTGTCGGCAAAACCATCCTGCCACTGTTCGCCACGACCGCGGACGAAGCCATCGACCTCGCATTTGAAGCCATCGCCAAACAGGTCGTGAAGGACAAGTCGAACATCGCCGGTCATCTGAAAATGGCCGTGCGACTGGGACAATTGATTTAGCCGGCAGACTCTCGTCGCGCACACGCAGATCGGCCCTATCAAGACCGCAGCAGCCACAGGGACCTCAGGCTGCCCCGGGGAGAGCCGTGTGCGGACGTGCCCGGGTGCCACTTCCAACCCGCTCCTTCACGATCGCAACTCCCGTTTCCCACTTCCCACTGACCACTTTGCGTTTCCCTTCGCGGCTTCGCGTGAGACCACCGTCCGCAGAGCCCCCTCGACCCCCGTGCAGCGGCGCTGCGGGGGGCGAGGACGCGATGGGCAGATCTCGGGCTGGAAAGCCCAAGCCAGGGAAAACGCATGCGGGAGAACCAGCAGGTTTGTTCGAAAACTGTCCACTAACCACTGCCCTCAGCCCTTTTTCACTGCAACTGCGGTTAACGGGTCGTCCGGCCAGGAATGTTTCGGGTAACGACGTTTCAGATCCTTCCTGACATCCCCGTAAGTGCTGGCCCAAAAGCTGGCCAGATCATCCGTAATCTGCTGAGGTCGATAGTTCGGGGCCAGCAGGTGCAGCAGGACCGAGATTCGGCCGCCCGCGATCCGCGGTGTGGCCGTCAATCCGAAAATCTCCTGAATCCGCACAGCCAAAACCGGCGGTCGACCCTCCGCATACTCCAGCCGAATCCGACTGCCACTGGGCACCAGCAACTTCTCCGGAGCCTCGCGTTCAATCGTTTGCACAAGAGAATATTCTAGTCGCCCCTGCAAAGTATTCAGCCAGGGCGCAGCTTTCAGTTCGCTGAATGAACGCCGCCCATAACACAACTCCTGCAATAAATCTTTCAGCAGTTCATCGCCGCCTTCCGGCAAAGGCAGTTCGGGCATCCAAACTTTCAGACACCGCACGCGCTGCACAAAACTATGAAACGCATCTTCTTCCGGTGGCAGCACCTGAGCCCACTGTCCGACAGCCGCCGCAAACAAACACTCGGCCGCTGCCACTGAGTCCTGAATTGACGCCGGAGTTTCCTCAAGCACTAAATCCGCAAAACACAGCCGACGGCGTGCCACAACCTGCTTCTGAGACGGATGAAAGAACAGTTCGTCCGAATCCCTTAACCCGGACGCCGGCAGCCACGACCGCAACACCTCCGACGCCTGCCGCACCTCGGCATCGCTGCCGGCACCATCAACGTCCACACACAGAAACAGCGGAGCCTGTCGTACGGCTGAACGCGCCCCCAGACGCACTCCGCGGCCACCCACCATCATCGCCTTGTCACCGCCCGCATCACGACGCCGGGCCACACGGTCAGGAAAACCGGCCACCAAAGCCCGCAGCAGCGACTCATCCCCAGCCGCTTCAGCCACTGCCGCAGGCGAACGGACCGGCATGCCGCCACGAGCTTCTTTGAGTACTCGCGACAACTGCTTTGCCGCAGCAGCAATCGTTCGCGATGCCGCACGATTAATTTCGCCGAACGGAGTCTCACCGCGACCTTCAGCAAACCAGTCCTCCAAAGCATGCAGACGATCCAGCACATCCGAACGCGACTGGCGGATCAAGGTTGTCCGATTCGCAGCATCACGCCCTCCAGGATTGCCTGAGCCTGGTCGCGGTCGCAAAAACGGATCCCGCTCGGACAACATCGCCGCCAGCAGACAGGCACGCTCTGCAACGCCGGCATCAGCCGCTTCAATCAGCATGCGAGCAAGTCGCGGAGCGGTCGGAAAACGCACCATCCGCTGGCCGATTTCTGTCGCTGTACCGGCTGCCGCCGCCCCCAGCAGTTCCAGCAACCGCACAGCATGTTCCAGCGAGGCCTGCGGAGGAGCTTCAAACCAGGGAAAAGCCTGCGGATCAGCTTCGCCCCACGCCATCAGACGCAGTACGGCTGACGACAAGTCCACCCGCTGCAGCTCGGCCGCATCCCACGCCGACCGGCGCCGGTGAGATGCCTCATCCCACAACCGCAGACAACTGCCGGGAGCCGTACGACCGGCTCGGCCGGCACGCTGATCGGCTGATGCCTGCGAAATTGGCACCAGCTCCAGACGATCCAGTCCCGAGTCGGCATCGAACAGCATCTGCCGCGCATACCCGGAATCGACCACCGCGGTCACACCTTCAATTGTGATCGAAGTCTCGGCCACATTCGTTGCCAGAATCACGCGGCGGCGATCACAGGGTCCCAGCACCTGATCCTGTTCTTCCAAAGTCATTTCGCCAAACAGCGGCAGCACCGCCAGACTGCGACTGGCAGCCAGACGCTCAAGCAGAATCGCCGTTCGATGAATTTCCCCGACGCCTGGCAGAAACACCAGAATGTCGCCACCAGCGGCATCGGTCGAACTGCCGTTTGCGGACTGCAGCACGCGTTCGATTCCTGCAGCAGCCAGTTCGGGAATCGGTAATCGCAGCGGCGGACTGAACCACGAAATCTTTACCGGAAAAAGTCGGCCTTCACAGCGAATGACGGGGCAGTCACCCAGCCAGCGGGCAATCGGTTCAGGATCCAGAGTCGCCGACATGACGATAATTCGCAGATCCGGACGCACCGTCTGCTGCACGCGACGCACCATCGCCAGAGCCAGATCGCTGTCCAGTCGCCGCTCATGAAACTCGTCAAACACCACAACCGATACATCATCGAGAAACGGATCGTCCTGCAGACGCCGCAACAGAACTCCTTCAGTGACCGCCAGCACTTTGGTATCGCGTGAGACCGCTTCTTCGAATCGTACCCGATACCCGAACTGCTGCCCCACCGCCTGACCGCGTTCAAACGCCATCCGCGCCGCGGCGGTGCGAGCTGCCAGGCGACGCGGTTCCAGCATAATGATCTGACCGGCACTCGCCAGCCCCGCATCCAGCAAAGCAGGCGGAACGCGAGTCGTCTTGCCGGCACCGGCCGGGGCTTTCAGAACGAGGCAGTTTGAGCATCGCAGGCCGTCAATCAGGTCCGGCAGTACAGAATCAACAGGCAGCAGCATGTGGCGAATCAGACGTCAAAGAAACAGTGAGCAGTTGCAAAGGACGAAGACAGCAAAATGGTCTTCATGAGCGAAATTATAACCGTTCTGCGTCGGCGGAACCATCCCCGGACACAAGGGACAAAACTGGCCGCTCAGGCTTTCCCGCCCGAGATCTGTCCTTTGCGTTTGAAAAGCATCAGAACCACCGGACTTGGGCAATTGCTACCCCCCCCTGCCTTTACCTGTTACCGTGCGGGTACGCTGCAGACGGTGGACCTCACGCGAAGCCACAAAGACGCGAAGGGAAACTCACAAGGAAAGTGGTCAGTGGCCAGTCGTCAGTCTGGCGAGCCCCGGGCGGAAGTCCGCGGGTGTGCGATTCGCGGCGTTCGGTGGCCTGTTTGCCTGACCGGCAGCCCACCAGTCGTGGTTCAAAACCAGCACCCGCTCTAATCAGGGCTCGCCTGCAGCATAAAAAAAGACCCGCCAAAGCGGGTCAGATGCATCCTGCCGCAACCAGACTGTTGCAGGTCAGTCGCTGAAGGCCGCGTCAAAGGCCCGATTCGACGGAGTAAAATCGACGTTTTTGCAGTACTGAGCTGCTTCAGCGGCTCCGTGCTCGCGGTCCATGCCACTATCTTCCCATTCCACCGACAGCGGGCCGGTATACTTGATCGCATTCAACGCTCGGATGATTTCTTCGAACCGTACACTGCCGCGACCAACACTGCGGAAGTCCCAGCCGCGTCGAGCATCACCGAAGGAAACATGGCTGGCAAGAATCCCCGTGCGACCATTCAGGGTCACCGAAGCATCCTTCATGTGAACATGGTAAATACGGTCCGGGAAGTAACGGATGAATTCCACGGGGTCAACACCCTGCCAGATCAGATGGCTGGGGTCAAAGTTAAACCCAAATTCCTCGCGGCGATCCAGCACCTGCAAAGCTCGCTCCGCAGAATATGTGTCGAATGCAATTTCCGTCGGGTGCACTTCCAGAGCGAACTTCACGCCGCAGTCCTGGAACACGTCCAGAATCGGATTCCAGCGGTCCGCCAGCAGCTGAAAGCCGGCGTCATACATGGCCTTGGGTGTTGGCGGGAAGTCATAAATCAAATGCCAGATCGAAGAACCTGTGAAACCGTTGACGATGCCAACGCCCAGTTTGCGGGCAGCACGAGCAGTGTTTTTCATTTCTTCGGCGGCACGAGCATTCACGCCAGCAGGGTCCCCGTCACCCCAGACGTACGCAGGCAGAATGGTCTTGTGGCGAGCATCGATCTTGTCAAGCACCGCCTGGCCAACAAGGTGATTGGAAATGGCAAACAGTTTCAGGTCGTGCCTTTCAAGCAGTTCGCGCTTGCGAGCACAATAACTGTCATCGCTGATCGCCTTGTCCACTTCAAAATGATCACCCCAGCACGCCAGTTCAAGGCCGTCGTAACCAAATTCACGAGCCTTCTTGCACAGAGTTTCCAGCGGCAGGTCCGCCCATTGACCGGTAAACAGAGTAACGGGACGGCCCATCGATTTCGCTCCTGCAAATGCAACCTCGGCTGGGAATGGCGCGTGATAATAGCGCGGCAGCCACGAAAGCATAAAAAACAGGCCGAATTGCGTCAACAGTGCGATCCTGCGAATCCGGGAAACGGCCTCCGTGCAAGCGGAAAGAACCCGCATCTTCACGGTTTCTCAACGGCCCGCAAAACATCCGCTCGACCGCCACGCTGAACGATCCACGGAAAAACACCACCACCGTTAAACCACCCAATTTGTATACAAAAATACATCACCACTCCCTGGTTTCCCGCAAAACCGCGTAATTGCCGCGAAAACTGAAGCGTCTTTTCCGCAACAACAACGAACTGATAGGGTGACACGATGCTTGGCGCACAGTAAACCATCTGCCAGACACACAAATGTCAAAACGTTAACGATCGGCTTTCTGCAGACCCTCCGTCAAAACACCCCACGATTGCCTGTACACCGTGAACATCACCGAAGTCCGCATCAAACTGGTCTCGGATCTGGAAGATCGCCTGCGAGCATTCTGCCTGATCACCATCGACGAAGAATTTGTCGTACGCGACCTCAAGATTATCGAGGGACCGCGAGGATTTTTTGTGGCCATGCCCAGCCGTAAGATCACGGAAAAGTGCCACAATTGCGGGTTCAAGAACGAAGTCCGAGCCCGCTTTTGTTCGAATTGCGGACGACCTGTGGCCCAGAGCCCGGCCTCCGGCCCGAACGCCGGCTCACGCACTCGCCAGTTTGCCGATATCGCTCATCCCATTAACGCTGACTGCCGCGATCGAATTGAAAAAACAGTGCTGGCAGCATTTCATGACGAACGGGAACGGGCAAAGCAGCCGAACTACGTCTGTCGCTACGACGACTTCGAAGGTGGCCGATAACGGCACCCGCACCTGATCTTGCCGGGAGCCCGCCTGTTGTGGTCAGATACAGCGGTTCGCAGCACACGCTGCGGAATACTGGCTTTCCAGACGCCAGCGACAAAATGTCGCTCGGGCTTTCCAGCCCGAGCACAGCCGCTCAAAACACGACACAATCGGCGTTTTGACCGGACGTCTGGAAGACCCGAGTGTGGTTTTGCAGCTCAGGTTTCAAAAGTCCTGGCTGCGGCTTGCGACGCGCAATCGATTTACCAGCCCACTGCAGCTCAGGAGCCTCTTGCCATGTTGAAGGTCAATCAGACACCCATCATGCAGCGACTGCAGAACAGTCTGGTTACGATACTGCTGATACTCTGCATGTTGCGCAGCAACGCTGCTGAGGCCCAAAGTGGCGGCAGCAAATCCGGTCGCCCGAGGCGTTCACTGGTTCTGGAAGTACTGATTCAGCCCTCTCCCATTTACCGCGTGCGTGCCCAGGAATGGGGACGCGAACTGCAGGAGCTGGGATACGCTCCGCGGTTTCGCGAACCTGTGGCTGGGGAAAAAATGCGGGTCGAGCAGCAGCTGAAGGATGGTCGCGATGTTGTTTTTATCGTGGGAGGCATGACGAAAGAGGGTGGCCTGACGCTCGGTAACAGAACTTTCGCCGTGGCCGACATGAAGCAGCTGAGTCGGTTTCTGGACGACATAAGAACATACGGACCGGGCGGGGCTCCTGCCGGCAATCCTCGCTGGGGCCTGACAGAGGAGCAGTTTCAGGACTTTGTGAAATTAGTGGCCGAACCCATCGAAGGTGACGTCTCGCTGGGCAGTGCAGCCGCTGCTGTCGGCAGCCTGAAACTGCCCGAAACAATCACGGTGATTTTTGCGGAAGAGGCATTTCAGGCGTCGCTGCAGCCGCGTCCCGAAACAGCACCCGAAACATTGACCCTGAATGGCCTGACAAAGGGCACAGCCCTGTCTGTTGTGCTGGCTCAATATGGTATGGGCTATCGTCCGATCCTCGGCCGAGCCGACCGATACACGGTAGAGATTGTGATGGGCGACGAGAGCTCAAACCTGTGGCCCACAGGCTGGAAGACAGCCGAAGCAACGGCCGACGTGCTGCCAGCATGGCTTAAATCCATCCCGTTTGATGTGGAAGATGCGGACGTTGCCAGTGTTATCGAGGCAGTCGCCGACAAGCTGGAGATTCCGCTGGTGGTGTCGAGCCATTCAATTCAGCGTGACGGTCAGTCACTGGATGATCTGTTGTATTCGCGTTCCGGCAAGCTGTCGCCGTTTGGCATTTTGCGAGGCTTGTCTGATAAGTTCGAGCTGGGTTTTGACGTGCGAGCCGACGAAGCGGGCAAACTGTTTCTGTGGGCCACCAGCAGCCGTGATGCAGCGGCATTCAACAAGCGATTCGCCCACATCCGCCCGCCAAAGTGAGTGTATTGTGGGCCGGTGCAGAGGAGACTCAGGGCGAGCCGGATACGGCAGTGCCCGGGTGCCCGGCACGGATACCGTTAGTGGGCCCGTTTTTTCTGAGGCGCCGGGATTCCCCACTGGCCAGTCGCTCAACCGCAAAATATACTCCTGCCGCGGCTAATTCGCCCCTCGCTTATGGCATCACGTACAGGTTCATCATGAAACTGCAGCTGATCGACGTCGATAACGGCATCCACGAAACTCAGAATCGCATTTCTGCGGCAGCCGGTGCTGCATTCATCGGCATGACCCGCCTGCATGGCGGCATGTCGGACGGTGTTGATGTGGTAACCATCAACAACGGTCGCCTGCAGCTCAAACTGCTGCCGACTCGCGGAATGGGTGTCTGGAAGGGAGAAATTGACGGAGTCCCCGTGCAGTGGAATTCCCCGGTAGAGCGCCCCGTACACCCAAACTGGGTCGACCCGATGCGACTGGGCGGAATCGGCTGGGTGGACGGCTTCAATGAATTGATAGTTCGCTGCGGCCTGGGCTGGCACGGAGCTCCGGGGAAAGACCGGATCACCGATGCTGCGGGCAATGTGGTCGCCGAGCCTTTTTTAACCCTGCATGGGCGGATCGCAAATCTGGCAGCCCACTCAGTCACGGCTGAACTGCACGAAGACTGGCTGTCGGTAACCGGAGTCGTGGACGAGGGCTGCTTGTTTGGTGGCTGGCTGCGACTGGAATCAAACTTGCGGACTCGCCTGAATTCCGGTGAATTCGAAATCACAGACACCGTCACCAATCTCGCGGCCACCCCCGCAGAATCAGAAATTCTGTATCACTGCAACATCGGCGAACCGTTCCTGAACGCCGGATCCATACTGCACACTGCCGTACGCGAGCTGGCGCCGCGAAATGCACGCGCTGCCGAAGGGATCAACATGTGGAACCTGTTTGAAGGACCGCAGGCAGGCTTCGCCGAACAGGTGTACTTCGCGGACCCGGCAACTGATGCCGCAGGCTGGGGCAGCAGCGTATTGGCCGATCCGGATTCCGAAAAAGCATTCGCCGTACACTTCCAGACATCCACCCTGCCATGGTTTACACTGTGGAAGAACACGGGAGCCTGTCAGGATGGCTACGTCACGGGCCTGGAACCCGGCAGCACCTTCCCTAATCCGCGGCAAATTGAACGCGAACAGGGACGGCTGCAAACCCTGCAGCCCGGTCAGTCCACCACCTACCGCCTGCGATTCGAAGTCTCCACAACCAGGGCTCGCACCCGCCAGATCCTCGACGCCGTCACTGCGCTGCAGATCGCCACGCCTCGAACCGTTCACGAACAGCCCAAAGCAGGCTGGGCATCGTAAAGTGTGACCAAGAAGTTCCTGCAGCAGGCAGAAGTGAGGCGAACCGGGCAGGGCTGTGCCCGGGGGAGCAGCACAGAGGTCACCAGCAAGAAGAAAAACAAGGCGACACCCGCACCCGTGGGCTCCCGCCCACGGCTCGCCAAACGCTCACCTTTCGAGTTTGAAGACTCAGCCAGTAGCTCAGCTCAAGATCCCCTCCGCAACTTCACCATACACATCCGTCAGCCGGAAATCTCGGCCGGCGTAACGGTATGTCAGCCGAGTATGGTCCATGCCCAGCAGATGCAGTATTGTGGCATGCAGATCATGAGTACTCAGGCGGCCACTCTCAGCCTTCTCACCCAGCTCGTCCGTCGTGCCATACTGCATCCCGCCACGGACTCCGCCACCCGCCATCCACATGCTGTAACCCGTGTTGTTGTGACGTCGGCCGTCACTGCCGTTGCCCTGGTCCTGCGGACTGCGACCAAATTCACCACCCCAAAGCACCAAAGTATCCTGCAGCAGTCCCCGCTGCTCAAGATCTGCCAGCAGTGCTGCAATCGGTCGATCAATCGCCCCACAGTTCCGCTGCAGCGACGCCTTCAGATCACGATGCTGGTCCCAGCCGCCGCGACTGACCTGAATGAATCTCACGCCTGATTCAGCCAGCCGCCGCGCCATCAGACACTGCCGGCCAAAACTTTCCGTCGCCGCATCCTCAATGCCGTACCGTGCCTGCGTCTCAGCCGTCTCCTGGGACAGATCCAGCACCTCCGGTACCGAACTCTGCATCCGCCACGCCAGCTCGTTCGCCTGAATCAGCCCCTCCAGCTCCGCATGACCGGGATGACGCGCCAGTAAACTGCGATTAAAACCCTGTATCAGATCAATCTGACGTCGCTGTACCGATGGTGACAATCTCCCGTTGCGAATGTCGGCAATCCCGCCCTCCTCCGGCTGCACTCGAGTTCCCTGAAAGGAAGCCGGCAGAAACGATGAGCCGTAATTCTGAGCACCGCCGAGAGAGACCGGGCTGATCGTAACAAATCCAGGCAGGTCCTGGTTCATCGTACCCAGCCCGTAAGTGACCCACGCGCCCAACGATGGACGCACAAAATTCACGCTGCCCGTATGCAAGGCTATCGTTGCCTGCGGGTGAGCCGCGTTCGATGTGTGCATGCCGTTCAGCAGACACAGCCTGTCCGCATGCTGCGCCAATTCCGGAAACAGTTGGCTCAGCCACAATCCGCTGTCACCATGCTGCTGAAATTTGAATTGCGGAGCCAGCAGCTTGCCGGCCCGGCCGCCGGTACCACCCGTCTGGCCGCCTCGCTTCTGCAGCTCCGGCTTCCAGTCAAACGTGTCCACATGGCTGGGACCTCCCTGCATAAACAAGAAAATCACACGCTTCGCACGTGCCGCAAAATGCGACTGCCGCGGAGCCAGCGGACCGGCCTCAGCTGTCGCTGGTGACTGACCAGCAACCGCCGTCTGCATATTCAGACCACGAAACGCCAGCCAGCCAAAACCGGCAGCCGCCTGTTGCAACAAGCAACGCCGAAAGCTGCTGAATTCCAGATCCTTCAATCCCTCCATCACAGTCACTCCCTCAAAATCAACCTACGGCGTATAGCGAAACTCGGCCGATGCATACAATGCCTGCACCAGCAAAGCCAGCCCGGATTTCTCAACCTCAGCCGACTCCATAAGCTGCTCGGCAATCCGCAACTCGTCCGCAGCCGCTTCACGACACAGTATCAAACGCCACGCCGCCGCCAGTTGTGCCTTCCGATCACTGCCGTACTGCTGCTGCAACTGCTTGGCTGTGAATTCCGAAGCATCTGCCACCAAACTGTTATTCAGCAGAAACAAGGCCTGCCCCGGAACCGTTGTCACGTCCCGCTGACCATTCACCTGATCCGGCTCGGCAAAGTCAAATGCCGTATACATGCCAAACAGCAGCGAGCGAAACACCGGCAGATAAACACTGCGTATCGGACTGGACAATTTCAAATCCGCCGGCATGTTCCCCCGCGCGGCGACGCGACTTAGATCACCCGTAAACTCGGCCTTGTATGGTGCCCCCTCCGGTCGCACCTGCTCCAGCCGCCCAGACGTCTGCAGCAGCGAATCCCGGATCGCCTCGACATCCAGACGCCGCAGGCTGCCACGCCAGTACAACTGATTGCTCTCATCAACCGCAGCCTGCTGCGGCTGAATGTCAGTACTCAGTCGATACACACGGCTCAGCACAATCCGTCGAATCAGTCGCTTTACCGACCAATCGTCCTGCACAAACCCAGCCGCCAGATGGTCCAGCAGCTCAGGGTGAGTCGGGAGCGCTCCGGCAACGCCGAAATTGTCCAGCGTCTCCACCAGCCCACGGCCAAACAGATGTCCCCAGACCCGATTCACCAAAACTCGCGCTGTCAGTGGATTACGAGGCGATGACAGCCACCTCGAAAGCTCCTCGCGACCACTGGTTCCCTCCGCAATACGCGACATCCCAACCGTCTTCAGCACCGCCGGCAAACCGCGTTCGACCACATCCCCTTCCAGATCCGGCTCGCCCCGCACACGCAGCTTCAAATCCTCAATCCGGCCTTCCGAGACCCCCATGGCAATATCACCGGCGGGATCAAACGGGACGGCCTCCAGACGCTGCTGCTTCGACTGTTTGCCTTTGGCCTTCGCCTGAGCTTTCCCGATCGTTTCGCCGGGCTGCAACTGCTGCAGCTGATTCCGCAAAACCGCCATTCGCTGCTTCAGCGCAGCCTTGCCCGGAGCCCCGTCCGGCATCGCCTTAAACCGCTGCAGCATCTCTGCAAGTGATTCCCGGATCTCATCAGACCGAGCCATCGAGGCAGCCTTCAGCTGAGCCGGATCCCTGCCGTCGATCGCCGCCTCCGCGGCCTTGTCACCAATGTCCGCCAGCAGCTCAGGATGAAAATAGGTGTTCCCGCCGCCCGCTCGACTGCGATTGCCACTTAACGTGCGAGTACTGGCGAAAATTCCAGCCAGTGCATAATAGTCCTGCTGCGAAATCGGATCGAACTTATGATCATGACACCGCGCACATCCGAAAGTCAGACCCAGCATGGCGCGTCCCAAAGTATCCATCTGGTCGTCAATCCGATCCAGCCGAAACTGATCACTGTCCCGCTCATTCAGATCCATCGAACCCAGCGCCAAAAAACCAGTCGCTATCACGTTCTCGGACCGCTGACGCACATCCCGCACCGGCAGCAAATCCCCTGCAACCTGCTCCTGCACAAAATGATCGTACGGCTTGTCAGCATTGAACGCATCAATCACATAATTGCGATAACGCCACGCAAAGGGGAAGGGGACGTTTCTGGTCTTGCCGACTGAGTCTGCATAACGAACCACGTCCAGCCAGTGCCGTCCCCAGCGTTCCCCAAAGGCCGCTGACGCCAGCAACCGATCCACCACCTTCGCGAGAGCCTGGTCATCAGTGTCAGCATCCGCCATAAACTCAGACAGCTGCTGCGGTGTCGGCGGCAGACCCGTCAGGTCCAGCGTCACACGACGCAGCAGAGCAGGGCGACCCGCATCAGCCGCCGGACTAATGCCGGCCTGCTCCTGCCGCGATAAAATAAAGCGGTCAATCTCAGATCTGACCCAGTCCACACCACTGACCTCGGGCACTGGCACTGGCTTCACAGGCTGAAATGACCAGTGCTCGCGCCCCTGCTTCAGGCGAGCTGATTTTGAAACAGTGTCACTGGTGCCAGTTCGAGGATCCGGGGCACCCATCTCGATCCAGTGCCGCAGGGCTTCGATTTCTGAGTCTGACAGCTTGCCTTTCGGAGGCATCTGCAGGTCGGCATTGTCGTAGTTGACAGATTTCAGCAGCAGACTGGCGTCCGGCTTGCCCGGCACAAGCGCCGGCCCCGAGTCACCTCCGTTCAGAACGGCAGTCCGAGTATCCAGTTTCAGGTTGCCCTTCAGGCTGGAAGATTCAGCCGAATGACACTCGTAGCAGTGCTTCGCCAGCAGCGGACGAATCTGCTTTTCAAAAAAATCCAGGCCGGCGCGCCGGCTGTCCTGAGCCATCACGGAGGACGACACGATCAGCAACAGCGACAGCGACAGCCGACAGCAAAACAGCAGCAAGTGTGTTCTCATACACGAACTTCCAAAGAACGGATCGCGTGGTATCGCTGGTGAATGCTATCGACCTGTGTCAATCCGGTACAATTGTAAAAGGCCTCGCAAGCCTGCCCGCCCAGCAGAAAGTCGGCCCCCCGAGGAATGGAATATCACCTTTTTACGCCGTCTGACCGCTCACAACCCGTGTTCGGCAGCCCGCAAAGCCAGCAATCAGTTGTCCACTTCTAACCTGAATGGCCGACAGGCAGGATCAAGTTACCTCCCAGCCCACAACCGCACACAGGCTGACCAGCCACGGTTGTGCCCGGGTGTACGACAGCGGGCCGCTGGCAGAAAAACCCGAATCAGGCACCCCCGGGCTTTGCACACGTGGGCTCCCGCCCACGGCTCGCCTCATTTTCCACTATTCCCCCAGCCCGTCGCGTTTGGTTTCAGGACCTAGCCAGACCAGTCCGACACCCACCAGATAAATTACTGTCAGCACCGATCCGGCCTTCGGAAAACTGCCGCCAAACAGCCCCATAATATTGGCTGTCTGCAGCCCGCCAATTGCCGCCAGAATGCGACCGAAATTGAACGCAAATCCCTGCCCCGTCGCGCGCACTGCCGTCGGAAACAGTTCCGGAAAATACAATGGAAAAAACCCGTAGAAGGAGGCTGTCACACCGCCCGCCAGGAACGCTGCCATCAAAAACGTACCGTCAAAACTGTTGTGACCCAGGTAAAAATAGACGGCACTGCCAATAGATCCCAGACACAGCACTGCATACGTCGGGCGACGGCCAAATTTCCCGGCTGCCACCGCTGCCAGAATTGTCGCCACAATCGCTCCCATGGCTGTGGCCATCTGAGTCTTCGCGGCGGCGAAATACTTGACGCCATCTGCATCCGGACGCAGCTCGGCTGCCCATTTCGGAGCCCACTGGATGGATCCCCACGTCCCCAGCAATGCCACTCCGGCCAGCCCCGCTCCCAGCAGCATCCGGTTCAGAATCAAACGCTCGTCGGCCGCCGTAAATCCGCCCGCCTGCTTCGTTCGCTGCAGATACTGTCGCACCGGATACAGAAAACCCAGCAGTGTCACGACGAGTCCGACAACCGTCCCCAGCGCCGCCACAAACCACGGCAGCCCGTTGGCCAGCGGTGACCACAGCACAATGATGCCAATCGCCGCCAGACAGCCCAGCAGCACGCCTCGCAGATCCGCATTGCTCCAGTTGGAAGTCTTGCCACTGGCCTGCTCCTCTTCCCATTTGGATGATTCCGGCACACACAGACGAATGAAGAAGATCAACAGGGCCGGCAGGGACCCGGTGATCATCAAAAATCGCCACGCATCATTCGCCAGCAGCTTCGCTTTCAAATCAGCCGAACAGCCGACGGCCGTCAGCAGGCTGTCGATCGAACCTACGACGCTGGTCAGCCAGATACTGATGACTGCCACCAGCAGAAAGCCCACATTGGAAGCAGCCCCGATCAGTCCGGCAATGAAGGCTCGACTTTTCCCCGGCCAGATTTCATTCACCAGCGCGACTCCCAGTGACCATTCCCCACCCATGCCCAGCGACGCAATAAATCGCAGCACCGCGATTTGCCACGCCTGAGTCGCGAAGCCGCACATGCCGGTCAATACCGCATATGTCACAATGCTCAGCGACATCGCCCGCACACGACCGATCTTGTCACCCAGCCAGCCAAACAGCACGCCACCACTGGCGGCGCCCACCAGAAACACAGCCATGATCACACCAAACCACTGATCAACCTCCTGCGGCGAGACACTGGTGCCCAGCAGATCCTTCAGTGCTGGCTTGCCAATCACCGGAAACAGCCCCATCTCGAAGCCATCAAACATCCAGCCCAGCAGTGCCGCCGTCAGGGTGGCGAACTGGGCAAAACCCGAAGCGGGCGGACGACTGGCAGGAGTGCTGGGGGTGGTTGACGAGGTCATCTGCGTGGGTTTCCCGATTCTGATGCGAAAGCCGGCACCGGCGATCCGCAACGGAAAGCCTCGCCCTGTGCAACTCGGGAAACTACACTGCGGCTCCGCGTTTGCAAAGTCAATACCGCGATTACTCGGGGAACACGGCAATTCAACCTTCATTCAGCAGCCTCTGATGTCCACACTGACGTCCTCACAACCATTCGCCGTCATCATCGGCCTCGAAGTTCACGTTCAGCTCAAAACCAGCACCAAACTGTTCTGCAGCTGCACCACGGAATTTCGCCCCGACGATCCGAATTCTCAGACCTGCCCGGTGTGCCTCGGTCTGCCGGGTTCACTGCCGGTCATGAACCGGCAGGCCTTCCAGCTGGCCATGACCACGGCCCTTGCACTCAACTGCAGCATTGCCCGCGAAACGCGCTGGGACCGCAAGCAATATTACTATCCGGACCTGCCCAAGGCCTACCAGATCAGCCAGTATGATCAGCCTTTCAGCAGCAGCGGCTGGCTGGAAATCTCGGCCGATGATCCTCAGCAGCCCCCCCGTCGCATTCGCATCACGCGTGCTCACCTTGAAGAGGACGCCGGCAAAAATGTACACGACGAATCAGGTCGCGGCGGAGACAGCCGCGTGGATCTGAACCGAGCCGGCACTCCACTTTTGGAAATTGTCAGCGAACCGGACCTGCGTTCCGCCGCGGAAGCACGCCGCTATCTGGAATCTCTGCGTTCACTGCTGCTGTTCCTTGAAGTGTCCGACTGCAACATGCAGGAGGGCAGTCTCCGCTGCGATGCCAACGTGAATCTGCACATCCCCCTGCCCGATGGCACAACTGCAGCAACGCCGATTGTGGAACTGAAAAACATGAACAGTTTCCGCAATGTTGAGCTGGCCATCGAGTATGAAGTGCGGCGGCAGCAGCAGCAGTGGCAGAAAACCGGGCAGCGGATCGGCGACGTCCCCAAACAAACGCGCGGCTGGGATGCCGAAAAAGGCCTCACGTTCAGTCAGCGAGAAAAGGAAGAATCGTCCGATTATCGATATTTCCCCGATCCGGATCTGGAACCGGTCCTCGTGGCGGCTGCCGAAATTGACTCGCTCCGCGCGGCACTTCCGGAGACTCCGGCCGCCCGCCGACAGCGCTGGTGTTGCAGTCTCGGACTGTCGGAATACGACGCCTCAGTGATTCTCGATCAGGGGCCGGAACTGGCCGCCTGGTTTGAAAAAGTACAGCAGCTTTGCGGCGACGGCAAAACCGCCGCCAACTGGGTCACGCAGGACATCCTGCGGGATCTGAAGGCCACCGAAACTACGCTCCCCGAATTCCCGATCACCGCGGAAGTCCTGGGATCGCTGCTGAAATGCGTGGTTGCGGAACGCATCACCACAAAAAGTGCGCGGGATATCTACGCCGAGCTGCGGGCATCCGCCGAACAGTCCGGGACAGCCGCCGCAGTCGTTCAAATCGAGCAGATCATTCAGACGCGGAACCTCGAAATCGTTCGCGACACAGGCGCTCTGGATGCGGCGATTGCTGCAGCCATGACCGCCAAACCTGACGCCGCCCGCGATTTCCGCAGCGGCAAACAGAACGCTCTGGGCCCGCTGATCGGCATGATCATGAAGCAGGTTGCCGGAGCTGATCCGAAACAGGTGCGGGAACGATTGATTTCCGCCGTAAATTCCGGAGAGTAGTACTTTGTTCGCAGCCGCTTTTCCGCGGTTGTCCTTCCTTTACTCGTTTCCTGCCTGGTGATCACGTGATTCGAAGACTTCCCGTCCTTGCTGCCTGCCTGCTGCTGGGCTGCCTCTGCAGTCCGCTGTCAGCCCAGCCCTCCCGCGAACTTGCTCAAAAACTGATGGCACTGCCGGAGAGGCCCAAACGGCCTGACCTGCCACCCAGTGCTCTGCCAATGCAGTTTCTCAAAGGTGAACGCGTCGCCTTCCTCGGCAACTCAACCGCCGAACGCATGAACCTGTTCGGCCATTTTGAAACTCTCCTGCACACCCGTTTCCCCGATCAGCAGCTCATCATTCGCAACTTCGCTCGCCCCGCCGAAGAAGTGGGCGTGCAGCAGCGTTCGGCCGACTACTCAGCACTGGATGATCCACAGCTGGCCTTCGGTGCTGACACGTATTTCTGCTTCTTCGGCTTTAACGAATCCTATGCCGGACCCGCCGGACTGGACGCGTTTAAGACCAAGTACAATCAGTACCTCGACGCCATGGCCCAGCGATATCCGCGCGATGACACCAAAGCCGCACCGCGATTCATCCTGGTTTCACCCGTTGCCTTCGAAGACAGCGGCGATCCGCTGCAGCCGGCTGCAGCACCCATCAACGAAAACCTGCAGTTGTACTCAGCAGCGGTGGCTGTCGTCGCCACAGAACGCAAACTGGCCTTTGTCGACGTCTGGCAGGCATCAAATGCTCTGCTGCAGCAACAGCCCGGCCTTCAGTACTCCATCAACGGCTGTCACCTGAACGATGCCGGCGATCGCGAAGTGGCTCGACTGCTGGACCAGGCCGCCTTCGGTTCCGCCAGCTCCGCCAGTTTCGGCAGCCCGCCGTACGAAGCCCTGCGAGCAGCAGTGAACGACAAGTCGTGGGTGCACCTGCAAGACTATCGCATGCTGAACGGCTGGTATGTGTACGGCGGACGTCGCACATGGGACACCGAAACGTTCCCCCGCGAATACATCAAGATTCGCAAAATGGCCGAAGTTCGTGATCGCTGGATCTGGGATCTGGCACAGGGCAAAAAACCGGCCGCACCACCCGATGACTCAGCCACCGGTGACCTGATCACCCCGGAAACTCGCTTCGGCAATCCCCGCCAGAAATACTCAGAAGCCACAGAACTGCGGTACCTCGCTCCGAAACAGCTCATTCAGCAGACCAAAGTTCCGGCGGGCTTCGAAATGCGACTCTTCGCTGACGAAAATATGTTCCCTGAACTGGCCAAGCCGGTGCAGCTGAACTTTGACAACAAAGGCCGTCTGTGGGTGGCCTGCATGCCCACCTATCCACAGTGGAAACCGGGTGATGCAAAACCAGACGACAGACTGGTGATCCTCGAGGATGCCGACCAGGACGGCAAAGCCGACAAGTGCACCGTGTTCTATGATCAGCTGCACTGCCCGACAGGCTTTGAGTTCTGGAACGGCGGAGTTCTGGTTGTGGATCAGCCACGCCTGCTGTTCCTGAAGGACACGGACGGGGACGACAAGGCCGATCAGGTGATTCACCTGATGGACGGCTGGGCTTCAGACGACACGCATCACACCTGCGGTGCGTTTGAATGGAGCCATGGCGGAAAGCTGCACATGCTGGAAGGCATTGCCACCAGCACAACTCTGGAAACCCCGTGGGGCCCGCACCGCAGCTACGGTGCTGGTGGTGCCTATGTGCTCGATCCTCGCACCATGAAAATCCGCCAGTTCTCGCTGCCGGGACAGTACAATATGTGGTGCTACGTCTTTAACGGCTGGGGCCAGGGTATTGTCGGCGACGGCACGACAGCCAATCAGGCATGGGACACTCCGCTCAGCGGTGCTCAGTTTGGTGGCCGGGCCGGCCTGAACTTTATGTTCAACAACGAGGGCATGCGTCCCGCGCTGGGCAGTGAATTCCTGATCAGCCGAAATTTCCCTGACAGTGTGCAGGGGCAGTTCACCTACGCCTGCGTGATCAACATGAACGGTCTGCCGCGATTCAGCGTGGCAGACAGCGGCGGCGGCTATGCGGGCGCTCGGCTGAAAAATGCCGATGGTTCGCCCGACGATCTCATCCGCTCGGAAGACAAGCACTTCCGACCGGCAGATCCCCAGATCGGTCCGGATGGAGCCCTCTGGTTTGGTGACTGGGCCAACGCTTTGATCGGTCACATGCAGTACAGCCAGCGCGACCCTAACCGCGACCATACCCGTGGCCGCATTTATCGTCTGTTGTGCCCTGATCGACCGCTGACTCCGGCCGTCACTCAGTTTGGCAAATCTGCGGCCGAGATCCTGGAACAGCTGCGGGAATATGAATGGCGAACCCGCTATCGAGCTCGCCGGGAGCTGCATGGTCGCCCGACAGCTGAAGTGCTGCCGGCCGTTGCCGCATGGGTTGCCGCCCTAAAGCCGCAGGATCCGGAATTTGACCGGCTGCGCACCGAAGCACTCTGGATTCAGCAGTCCCATCATCACCTGGATGCCGCTTTGCTGCAAAGCGTACTAACCTGCCAGACAGCGGATGCTCGTGCGGCTGCCGCACGAATTCTGGCAGACGAACGCGACTCCGTTGCTGATGCCCCGGCGATGCTGGCAGCAGCAGCAAAGGACCAGCATCCTCGAGTTCGCACAGAAGCGGCGCGAGGCCTGAGCTTCTATCCGACTCCGCAGGCTGCGGAAGCACTGCTGCGGATGGCCGATTTTCCCGAAGACTACTGGGTGGACTACACCCTGCAGCATGCTCTGGGAGCCAATGAATCGGTCTGGCGCAGTTCGTTCCTTGGCGGACGCTTTGCAGATCTGAATCCGCGAGCCGGGGTCATTGTGCAGCGACTGATTGCCGCTTCGGAATCCGGAGCAGCAGCGTTGCCGCATATTCAGTCGCTGCTGTCACAGACTCCAAAACCCGAAGAAGAACGCAACAAAGCCATGACGGCCCTCGCAGATCTCAAAGGGGACGTCAACCGAGGTCGTGAAGTCTTCGTACGCAGTTGCACCGCCTGCCACAAAGTTGGCAATGGTGACGGCCGCGAATTTGGACCGAATCTGGCGGGAGTTGCCAAACGGATGAATAAGGTCAAAATCGTCCAGTCGATTGTCGACCCCAACGCAGAGGTCGCCGAAAAATATCGACAAACACTGATCGTCACAACGGACGGCATGCCGACTGCGGGCCTCGTTGTGTCAGAAAACGACAAGGAAGTAGAGCTGTTTGACGGCAAGGCTGTGCGAAAGATTGCGAAGGCTGATATCGAAGAGCGAGCAGTGCAGAACCAAAGCAGCATGCCAGAAGGCCTCGCTGCTGCGATTGCACCGGCCGAACTGATCGATATGCTTGAATACCTTGCGACGCAGACCCAGGACGTACCGCCGCAGCCGTAATCGGCAAACCATCGGCGAATCTCACCGGCGTCGGCGGCTTACACCGCCGACGCCTTTTTTTTATTGGCACAAATGGGTATGGAAGTACCCCGGGTGTGCGGCATCTTGACTGTCACTCCCCCCCCCACAAACGGCACGCAACGCAACACCCGTGAGCTTCCGCCCACGGCCCGCCCGACCACTAATTCCCCACTCGCCCCCATGAAACGGGGGAGAGGGGTTGGAGGTAAGAGGGCCAGTTACCCTGCAAATCCGCCACCCAGCCGGTCAAACACCCCCAGCACTGGGCTCGGGCTGGAAAGCCCAAGCTACGAAGAGAGCCACCCGCGGTAACCTGATCGAACACTGAACACCGAACACTGTCCGTTGCGTTCCCCTTCACGGCTTCGCGGCTTCGCGTGAGTAAAAAAGGTGCCTTAAACAATCGATTCAGTGCGACGATCCCGGGCGCCCCAAACGCAAAGGGCAGATCTCGGGCTGGAAAGCTCGAGATACAGAAAGAACCGCCCATGGGCTCCCGCACGCGGCTCGACAAACGATCGCCGGCAACCATCAGCCCTTTTCACGAAGCCACGTGCCAAGACTGAACAGACAAATGCCGACCACCAGCGAGACTGGCATCACAATCAGCCGAAATCCAAAGAACAGCTGAAAGATGACGATGGATGGCAGCAGGGCCAGAGTTATCAACTGCAGTATCAGTCCCAGCGTATGTAGCATCCGCCACCCTTCCTGAATTCACACGTTATCGCGAGGCCACAGAATCGTGCCGCGACAGCACTCTTCCGCCCGGCCTTCCAGTTGCAACTGCAAATCGTCAGACAACAGCACCGTCAGCAAACCACCAGCCATCTGCACACTGACCGCCTGGCCGGACTGCAAATGCCCGGCAGCAACGGCCGCCAAGGCAACCGCACAGGCGCCGGAACCGCAGGCCAGAGTCTCACCGGAACCACGCTCCCAGACCCGCACCGTCAACACACTGGCTGACCGATCTGAGATCTCCACAAATTCAACATTCGTGCGATCCGGAAAGGCCGAGTGCCGCTCAATCTGCGGCCCCAGCCGGTCAAATGGGATCGCAGGAATTGAACCCACAAAAAACACTGTGTGCGGGTTACCAAGCGACACATGCAGTGGCTGCCCCAGCAGACCTGGAACCTGCACATCGGCCAAAGGCTGCCGCCGCACGCAACCGCCCATACCAGGCTCGGCAGTCAGCCGCCCCGGCCGCCCGACATCAATCCGCACCAGCGCTCGCCGCAATGCCGGCTGGGAATCCACGATCTGCACCCCGATCAGACGCTCGGCCATCGCTATCTGAAATGAATTGCCAGCCCGACCAGTCTGATGGAGCCACATCGCCATGCACCGCAACGCGTTACCGCACAGCGAACCCTCACTGCCATCCGCATTAAACATCCGCATGCGAGCCACAGCGGCGGGGATATCGGACGGCAGCATCAGAACCAGTCCATCCGATCCCACCGCACGATGACGATCACTGACAAAACGCGACAAGCTGGACAGGTTTTCGGGAACAGCATTTTGATAACAGTCCAGAAACACGTAGTCGTTGCCACAACCATGCATCCGCAAATATGGCAATTCCGACAACGTTCCGCCCACAGCCACGCCCTCCCCTCAAACACAACTCATTCCAGCTCGTCAACCGGAGCTGTCTGTTTGTTGAGTGTCCAGCGCAGATAGGCCTCCAGCAGACCATCGATATCGCCATCCAGCACATTCGCCGGATTGCCCACCTTCATTCCACTGCGCACATCTTTCACAAATTGGTCCGGATACAGCACGTAGTTCCGCACCGTCTGACCGCCGAATCCAATCTTTCCCTTCGTATCGTGCCGGTCGGCCACGGCCGCCTCACGCTTATCCAGCTCGATCTGGTAAAGCTTGGCCGTCAGCATCTTGCGAGCCAGTGCGCGGTTTTGATGCTGGCTGCGTTCGTTCTGGCAGGCTGCCACTACACCCGTCGGAATGTGAGTCAGTCGAATTGCCGACTCGGTCTTGTTCACCTTCTGACCACCAGCACCGCCGGCACGGTACTTGTCCTCGCGAACGTCCTTTTCCCAGTTGATGTCGATTTCAAAACTGTCATCAACCTCGGGCACCACGTCCACACCGGCGAATGACGTGTGACGTCGACCGGCCGAGTCAAAAGGACTGATGCGGATCAGACGGTGATTGCCCGTCTCACCGTGCAGATGTCCATAGACATAGTCACCCTTAATCAGCAGCGTCGCATTGCGGATGCCGGCCTCTTCCGCCGGGGACATGTCAACTTCTTCCACTTCAAATCCGCGACGCTCGGCCCAGCGCGCATACGTGCGCATTAGCATCTGAGCCCAGTCGGCAGAATCTGTACCACCCTCACCAGCCTGCACCGTGACATAGGCATTGAAGGAATCTTCCGGCCGCGACATGGTGGTCTGCAACTCAACCTTGTCCACCTCAGCGGCCAGCCGTTCTGACGCCGCCCGCAGCTCGCTCATGTTTTCGCCGCTGGAATCTTCGTCGGCAAACTCCATCAGCACCTGCAGGTCGTCACCGGACGTGACTAGTTCTTTCAGGGGAGTTGCCACGGATTTCAGCTTCCGCAACTCGTCCATCACTTGTCGAGCGTGTTCCTGGTCACCCCAGAAATCGCTTTCGCTCATCCGATCGTTGATTTCCTGAATGCGAGCCGTTTTGCCGCGCAAGTCAAAGACAATCTTTCAGGTGAACGACTCGGCGAATCAACTCATTGCAGTGACTGCGAAATTCCGGATCCATGACTTATTACTGTACTTCCAGAGAAAACAAACAGGGCGGGGCGGGTGCCCGGAGAAGCCACACACTCTACGCCGGGAGGCAGCAACGAACAATTGCGAATCCTCCATGAAGCGAATTCGACGCGGGAATTCCCGCCGATTGAGACTTATGGGAGTTGGCGATAGCGAATTTCGGAGATTAACTGCTGCTCCAGCTTGCGATCCCGCCCCACTGAAACCCAGCGCGAAGCACCAGTCTGCCCCACTACCTGACTCAAATCCCGACTCAGTACCGTCGATTCCGGAAACGTCGCACCACCCTCGTAATTTGCCGCCAGACCGGGCAAATCCTCCTGCTCCTTGTCCACCCGCACCGTCAGCAGCGTCTTGCCATTGTCACCCGGCTGCACACCAATCGCCACCTTACGCCGAATTGACTGCAAACTACTCTCAAATCGACTGGCCAGCCCCACAGAATCTGTATGCCACGGTTCCAGAATTCCGGACCCCGCACGGTACTCCGTCTCCATAATCCCCTCCAGACGGCTTTCCCGAGCAACCTGGAAGTGGTTCCGGTTCAGCACCATCACCGCTCGTTCCCAGTAAAAATCCGTACTGGACGGCGAAAACAGCAGTCCCGACACGTCACCGTGTGGCAGGCCCGGACGCATCCCCGACAGGCAGCCGGCAACCAGCAGCAGGCCCAGTGCCAGCAGACAAATGCCGCTCCGAACCACCCACCTCGTCAACCTCTTTTGCCACTGACTACGCACTTCCCAAACCCCGTGCAGAACCTCGGCGATCCTCAAATCCATACTGCTTTAGTCTGACAGGACCCGGGAAATGCCTCAAGACCGATTTTTCCCGGCCTGCCGGCCCGTTTTCACCCGCCGCGGCGCAAACAGTTTTGCCCGTCAGTGCCGCCTGCGTAGAATCTGAGAGAAATTCTCAGGCCAACACCGCTCACTCCACCAGCACAGACGGAAATCACCATGCTCATCGGACTTCCCAAAGAGATTAAGAGTGATGAATACCGGGTGGCCCTGCTGCCCAGCGGCGTCGAGGATCTGACGCGGGCCGGCCACAAAGTGCTGGTCGAACGAGGCGCAGGAGCCGGCAGCGGCATCGCCGATGACGACTACGCAGCCTGCGGTGCAGAAATCGTGAATTCGCACGCAGAGGCATTCGCCGCCGACACCGTAGTCAAGGTCAAAGAACCATTGCCCGCCGAATGGCCACTGCTGCGCCGCGGACAAACCCTGTTCACTTATTTCCATTTCGCCGCTGACGAAGAACTCACACGCAATGTCCTTGAATCCGGTGTCACTGCCGTAGCCTACGAAACACTGAAGGGACGCAGCGGGGACCTGCCGCTGCTGACGCCCATGAGCGAGGTTGCCGGACGCATGAGCATTCAGCAGGGCGCGAAATTTCTGGAACGCCCGCAGGAAGGACGAGGTATTCTCCTCGGTGGTGTACCTGGAGTCGAGCCGGCACACATCGCCATCCTCGGCGGCGGAGTCGTCGGGAAAAATGCAGCACGCATCGCCGCCGGATTTCAGGCCGACGTCGTGCTGCTGGACGTCAGCGTCGAACGCCTGCGATACCTCGACGACATCATGCCCGCCAACGTCAACACACTGTTCAGTGATCGACACAATATCCGCGAACAACTGCGCAAAGCCGATCTGATTATTGGCGGAGTCCTGATTCCGGGCGCTCGAGCACCCAGGCTGGTAACTGCAGAAGACCTGCAGATCATGAAGCCCGGGGCTGTCGTGATTGATGTGTGCATCGACCAGGGCGGCTGCTTCGAAACTTCACGACCCACAACTCACTCCGCACCCACTTACCTTGTCGACGGCATCCTGCACTACTGCGTCACCAACATGCCCGGAGCCGTCGGACGCACAAGCACTTGCGCCCTCTGCAACGTCACCTTCCCGTACCTGAAACGCATCGTCAGCGAAGGACTGCAGGCAGCCTGCCAGCGTGACCTCGGACTGGCTGCCGCTGTCAACATGCTGGATGGTCGCATCACAAATCAGGCCGTCGCTGAAACCTTCGAACTGCCGCTGCACAGCCTCTCTTTCTGACGGTGCAACTGCCACCGCCTCGTGAAACCGGGAAAAGATCGGGGGGCGAGCCGGACACCCGCCCCGGCATTTCCTCATGGGGACATGAAGAAAAAACCGACGCTCCAGCTCAAAACTGCAACTCGCAACCAGATACCGACTGCCGCACGCAAAGGAAAATGTTCGAAAGCCCGCAGCATCAGCGAAGAGTCATAAACACCCCAAGGCCCGCAGAACTCACACCCGCGGACTCACACTCGCGGCTTGCCTGACCGAACACCGAACACCGCCCCAGTGCGTTTCCCTTCGCGGCTTCGCGGCTTCGCGTGAGACCAACCGTCAGCAGAACACTTGCGCGGTCATGCCGTCCACCCAATCGACGAAGCGGGCACACCATACCTGACCAGACAGCAATCACACCCGCGGACTCCCGTCCGCGGCTCGCCTGACCACTGATCTAACCGATGCACAATTCTTCAAACTTTTTCCGCTGCTCAATCAGCGCAGCCACCTTGTCTGCCGGATTGCCCCGCGCCTCCAGCAATACCCAGCCACCATAGTTCACCCGGCGAAACAGTCGAAACAGCTGCTGCCACGGGTAATCGGTCCCGGTCAGCTCACGGACATGGGCCGTCGCACCAAAACGCCCCGAAACCAGCCCAAAATTGTGCTCCAGCCCGTCACCTTTCAGATCCTCCGCATTGGAATTCCAGCACACGGCCACGTTGGGATGGTCGGCCACATCAAAGATCGCCTTCATCACCGGCAGCTCACTGGTCCCGGACCCATGCACCTCAACACGAATCTGCTGACCGTACTGCTGGCCATAAGCCCCCACTTCGTTCAGCGCCCTGCCAATCTGCTCAATCGTCTGCTCGCGCGAAACGTCCTTCACAAAACTGTTGGGCTTCACCTTCACACCGCTGCCGCCACAGTCGTGCATCAGCTGAATGTACTGCTTTGTTAGCTCAATGTTGGCCCTCAGCTTCTCAGGGTCGTTTTCGTGGTACTGCGCATTCGAGCCGTAGCCGACCAGCGTCACTTTGCTGGATTCGAAACGCCGTCGCACCTCCATCCGCTGCTGCTTCGACAGCGCCGGCTCAACACCATGCTTGTGCTCAGTCCGCAGCTCCACACCACCCAGCCCGCTCTGCTCACACGAATCAATCACCGTGGGCAGGTCCATGTCCTGGCCCCACAAATATGTCACCAGACCAAACGTCATGCGACTGGGAGCCAGCTTTCCATCCGCCCGCACGGACCGTTCAAGGCCCGCCAGAGCCATCCCGCCTGCCAGAGCCGCCAGAAATCTTCGCCGATCCGCAGTCATCGCTCAGCACCCCCAACAAAAAACACCCGGAACTGCCCTGGAAAGCCTGGCACGCCACTCAGTTCTCCATCACTTCCTTTTCTTTTGAAGCTGCCTTCTCATTCACGCTGTTCTCATATTTCTTCGTCAGGTCCTGCACCTGATCCTTCGTCTGCTTGCAGTCGTCCTCAGACATCGCCTTCTCTTTCTCAGACGTGTCCGCGTGCTTGTTCGCATCACGACGAACGTTGCGGATGGCAACGCGAGCTTCCTCCGCAAGTTCTTTGATCCGCGATGCCATCTGCTTTCGACGCTCCGTCGACAACGGTGGCACATTCAGGCGAATCACACGACCATCATTGTTCGGCACCATTCCCAGTTCGCTGGCAATGATCGCTCTGGCGATATTGTCCAGAGTCGTAGTGTCAAACGGCCGAATCAAAATCTGCTGCGGTTCAGGGCAGCTGATGTTGGCAATCTGCTTCAATGGCGTCGGCGATCCGTAGTACTCGACCCGCACGGAATCTACCAGCCCCGGGTTGGCCCGCCCCGTGCGAATGCCCTTGAGAGCATTCATCAGCACGTTCACGGCCTTTTCCATGCGCTCTTCCGCATCCAGCAGAATCTCATCCTGGTCCATTGCATTTGCTCCCGCCACCCAACGGCACGCCAAAACCACAATGAAAGCCTGATGACGCCCGCCATCAGCTCGTGCAGATCTTATCAGCTGGGGGAGATTTTCACAAAGCACCCATTTCGGCAGCGGAAGAGCTTAGTTTTTCAGCACTCAAACCCCTCACTGCACAAAAATCTAACACCTCCGTGCTCAAAAATGGTCACCCCGCCTTGACATCTGCATTCCTGAATGCGAGATTATGATTAACGGATCGGGAAATTCGATGACGAAATCCGCCGGCTGGTGCAATCACGCTGGTGGCTCTTCGGGGATCAAACGCAATGCCTCAGGTGCAATCCAGCGGAATCGCAGTCAGGTCCATGCCTTCAGCCACGACCTGATGATCAGCTTCCGGCACTTAGGTGTGACTGTGGTGGGGACGATCGCTGGAAAATCTGCTCGTTTGCACACGTTGACGCTGTGTGGAAATCTGGCAGTCCTGAATGAAAGACTGGCAAGTCCTGTTTTAATTTCGATTGGCAGAGACACTCACGTAAGTACTAGTAAAGTCGACGTTTGTCTGGATTTGTTGAATACTTCCTGTGTTGTGACTGATTTCTCGCCGGCCGAAATCAAAGATTTTGGCGCGATATTTGCCTAGACCGCAGGACTTGAAAGGTCGGCTACCATCATGCTGTATTTATCTCGCACTTGTTCGCGAGATTTTGTCGTTCGGCGTTCTGGTTAAAAAAGGGGAATTCGCATGAAGAAATGGAGTGTCATCCAGAACAGATCAAGGCGTGGATTCACGCTTATTGAGCTGCTTGTAGTCATCGCCATCATCGCCATCCTGGTTGCGCTGCTGCTGCCTGCTGTCCAGCAGGCTCGCGAAGCCGCCCGTCGTACGCAGTGCAAGAACAACATCAAGCAGTTGATTCTGGCGCTGCATAACCACCACGACGTCAAACAGCGGTTCCCGGTCGGGACCAGCATCGGCCGCAGCTGGTGGGCCAACATGAATGCCTCACCGACCTTCTATGATGCTCCTCCAGGTGGCTATGCTACTCTGGCAAACGGCGCACAGTCCTCCTATCCTCTTGAAGGCCCATGCTACACGTGGGCGTTCTACATCTTCCCATACATGGAACAGACCAACATCTATCAGCAGATGGACCCCACCAGGCTCAGCGGAGCATGGCCATGGTGGTACAGGATGACAGATGGCCAACCACTCGTGGGGACTCCGCTGCCAGCATACATGTGCCCGTCTGACCCAAACTCATTCGCCCCTTGGGTTGACCCAGGCAACGCAGCCAACAAAGCAGCAGTCAGCTGCTACCTTGGTGTGATCGGAACACACACTTATAAAGTGGCACCGACCTCAACCTTTCGAGACCCGCGAGGCGGAAATTTCAAGAATGTCATCGGCCAGGATGGGATGCTCTACGTCAACTCCAAAACCAACTTCCGTGACTGCACAGACGGGACCTCAAACACCCTGATGATTGGCGAACGCAGCGTGCCCGATGGCCGAGAGTACGGCTGGATCGTTGCCGCCTGGGGTGCCGATGGCTACGGTTTCGGAGTCGCTGACTGCGTGCTGGGAATGGAAGAACGATTCTCAACCGCTGCAGGACTCAGCCGGGCTCCATCCTACTACAAACCCGGCAAGAAAAATGTCTACGAAGACATGTATCACTACTGGAGCAATCACGCGGGTGGGTCACAATTTGGCCTGGTGGACGGTTCGGTCCAGTTCCTCAGCTACAACGTTGACAAGACTGTCATCTACGGCCTCGCGTCACGCAGCGGAAATGAGACCTTTCAGGCATTCTGATTGACAGTCGTTTCCCAAAAACTTCCTCTGTCAACCGGCTGCCAGGGTGGCTCACCCGGCAGCCGGTTTTCGATTCCCCAGATTCCCCCGTTGGAGCTTTCTCGTGATTTCCAGAGTTTTTGTATGCTGTACTATGATGATCATTCTTTCGTCCGTACCCGGGTGCGGCAGCGGCGAACCAACCGCAGCCGATAATGGCACTCCACCAACCCCCGCTCCCGAAACCAACGCCCCCAAATCAAAGATGTCCACCATGATGGCACCAAAGGGTGGCGAGGGTGAGAAGTAACTGACCTGCTTCGCCTTAATCTGCTGAGCAAACAGGCTGCCTGCACCGGAGGCAGCCTGTGGTCATTATTGATCATCACCATGGCGTCCTGGAGACCACTCCCCCCTGACGAATCACCCACCGGCCCGGCTGAACTCCCTCCACCATCTGCTCCTCACCGTTCGGCCACCGCACCTCCACTGCATAATCACGATCCTCAAGGCCACCCAGATACAGCTCATTCGCTTGCGCAGACTGATAACTACCGCCACCACACAACTGCCGCCACAACTCCGGCTGCTCTCCCACAATCCGCACACGCACCCCAGCGGGAGTCCTGGCAGATGTAACACCCACCAGCTTCAGCACAAGTGCTCTGCCAGCCGCCTGCGACTCGTTCCGCAGCACCGCCGCTGAATCAAGCTGGTTCGATACGACAGCATCCAGCAGGCCGTCCCGATCCAGATCACCAGACGCTACACCGCGTCCCAGCAACGCCTGACCAAAATACGGCCCCGCTCCCCTCGATACGTCCCGAAATGTCCCGTCACCGCGATTTTGAAACATCTGAGCTGTCATTCGATAAGACTGCTGTGAATCAAACCACGTGCGGTCATCCACATGCCCATTCACCACCAGCAAATCACTCCAGCCATCACTGTCCGCATCCATCCCGCTAACACCAAAACCCAGAAAATTCAAACTCGGCTGCCCCAGCAGCGAAGTCCTCGTGCCGTCGTCGAACAACAGCAAATCACCCTGCGATCGATTCACGTACAGAGTATTCGTTTCGCGGTAAAAATGTGTCAAAAACAGATCCGTTCGGCCGTCACGATTAAAGTCCTCAGCCGCTATCCCCATACTGGCCTGACCAAATCCCTCATAATTCACCGCTGCACTCGCCTCGACCGCTCGATCACGCAGCCGCAACTCTCCAGACTCCCCGCCAGACTCCGCCACCAACAGAAAATTGGGCTGACCATCGTTCGCAACATACACCTCTGCTCGGCTGTCACCACCAAGATCACAAATGACAACACCCAGCGCCTTACCCGGAAACGACGCCTGAATCGCACCTGAAAGTTCCCGCCAGCCACCCGCCCCGTCCGACAAATACACCACATCCGGAACCCCCCGAAACATTGCCGGAGTGCAGCCGATGTAGCCTCCCGGAGCTCGCGGCTCCGGACACAATACAGGCTCCTCCTGATTCACATCCAGATAATTCGCCACATACAAATCAAGATTGCCGTCACCATCGAGGTCCCCAAACGCCGCACTCGATCCCCAGAAACCACACTGCGTCCCGGTCTCTTTCGCTGTCTCAGTAAACGTCCCATCACCATTGTTCTTCCAGAACTGATTACCACCCACCGCCGTCAAATACAGATCCTCAAACCCGTCGTGATCCACGTCCGCTGCTGCACAGCCGCAACAAAAACCAGTCTGCAGCAAACCCGAACCTTCACTGCAGTCCGCAAATCGCAGATTCGCCTGATGCAGATTGCGAAACAGCTTCCCCGGAGTCTCTCCACGGTCCAGCCGCATCGGCAACACACAACCGTTCGTCAGAAATACATCCAGCCAGCCATCACCCTCAGCATCAAAAATCGCCACGCCACCGCCATTCACCTCCATAATCCGCCGCTGTCCCCGCATATCGTCATACCGCACAAACTCGATGCCCGAATCCACGCCCAGCTCACGAAACCGAATCCGCGATGGCTCATCACTGCCCCCCACCGCCCCGGAACTCAATGCCTGCAGAATCCTCTGCCGGTCCTGCTCAGCTTGCAACACCCCAGCAGACTCCGAAGTCCCGGCCTCACCCGCTCGCTCCCCACTACATCCACCCGCCAACAGCAGCACAGCCCAACTTAATCCCACACACTCCACCTGCCGCCGTACAACCAACAAATTCCGGAAATGCCGCGTCAGCACATTCATGGTCGTCGCTCCTGACCGTTCCGCATCGCCTGTTCGCCTCTCTGAGCCAATTGCTCCAGATCGTCAGCAGCCGCCGTCAGCCCCAGCTCACGTGCCGCTACACCTGCCGCCCGCAACGCACCCGGATTCTTCAGTTCGGCCTCTCCTAATGTCAATCGCAGCTCCGCCAGTTGAAGGGCTCGCTGCTGCAGACACAGCCGCTCTGCACGCCGCCCCAGCTGCCCATAAGCCCGCGCCAAACCCTGACAGTACAAGGGATTCGTCGCGTCGGCCGCCACTAATACATCAAAACAGCGAGCCGACTCGGACCAGTCTCCTGCCAACGCCGCAGCCTCCCCACGCATCTGAGTCATCAGCCAGGGCTCACCCGCCACATACTCAGAACACGCCGCCAGCAACGCCCGAAAACCTGCTACGTCCTGAGCCTCAAAACGACACTCCAGTGCCGCCGCCAGCACAGCCGCATCCCCTGGACTCAATGCCACTGCCGCATCAATCAACCTGCGCGCCTCAATACCAGACCCGGCCCCCAGCAAATATCGCACATGGGCCGCCACCAGCCGCGAATCATCCGGTGACTCCCGTAAAAACTGCTGCAATCGCTCGTTCTGCTGCGGAGTCTTCCAGGCAAGCAGTGACGGAAAATACAACTGCTTCGTCAGCAACGGCTCCAGCAGGCCCCCCTTTCTCAGCTCCCGCAGCTCGATCTCCCGCTCCTCAAAACGAAATTGCAAAGACAGCAAAAACACCAGCAACTCACGAGCAGACTGCACCTCCGTCGCCCCGCTGCCACCGCCCACTGACCCCGCCACCGACAACAATTCACGGACAGCCCGCTCCGCTCCCGCAGCCCGATTCAGACGCAGACAGTACTGAGCCAACAGCAGCCGCGAACGCAGACCGCAACGCTCATCACCCACCGGAATTTGCTCAGCACACGAAACCGCCAGCTCCACTCGCCCGCGTTGAGCCAGATTCTCAGCCAGCACCAGCAGCAACTCCACATCGTCCGGATCCCGCCGCTGCACACGACGAAAGTCCTGCCTCGCCCGCTGCTGCTCCTCCGCCGTGACCCCGATCGGATTCACAGAACCACCAGCCGACCCCAGCCACCAGCCACACACCGACAACAATATCAGCACCGCCGCCACCAACAGCCAACGAGAACCCGTTCCGTAATGTGACACACGCTGCTGCTCTGCGGACGACGGTGACTCAGGTTCCATGCACGAGACTCCTCGACATCAACCTTTACTCGCTGTACAGAAACTCGTTTCCACTGATCAGCGCCTGACACACGTCCACCAGCACCTGACGCACCACGTCAGCAGCACGCCCCTTGCCGTCGCTCGTTAGCCACGCTCCCTGCTCAGACACAAACACAGACACCGCCTCACGCTCCTCGGTCGTCAAACCACGCCCCAGCGCTAAACGCCACGCCTCTGTCAGCGCTGCCGGCAACACACCCGGATCCGTCGTCGGTGCAGTTAACGCCGCTTCGCTCTTCCACTCACCCAATCGCGAACCGTCTGCGGCCGTCAGTGTCAGCACCGCCGACCATCCGAACGAATCCGACTCCACCGTCCCCACACAATCCACCACCAGATCCAGAATCTCGGCCGTCTCCACCTCAAACGCCGGCAAAACCGTCTCACCACTGCCCGATACCACCGCCCACTCACCCAGCACGCCCCGCCGACTGCTGACAACCCGCGCCCGCACACCGTCACCATTCGCCGCCGGACGGCTGAGTGCCCCCGCCAGAGTCATCCGCCCCGCAGCCGGCACGTGAAACCTGCGTATCGCCGCATGCTGAGCATCCCCGGGATGGCCACCCTGCGGATTGAGCAGCACCCAGCCTCGCACCGCATCCGGCAGCATCGCACCACCCTGATAACTGCTGCCCGTCCAGAACCCCAGACGCTCAAACTGCACCCATGGACTGCCCTCCAATCCACCACTACCACCCGCCGCTGCCGCCTCCTCAGCACTTCGAACACGCCCTGTCCCCAGCTCCCACGACGTCATCCGCGGCAACTGCAGACTGACCAGCGGATCCTCCGCACTGCTGAAGCCACCACGAGCTGCAGCACGACGCAAAGCAGACTCCGCCAGCTTCTCCGCACCCGCTAAGGCAAACTGGCTGTTCATCATCAACAGTGCCTGCGGCGCTGAATTCGTGTTCGTACGGCCCGTACAGTTCAATTCCATCGCCGGAGCATCAAAGGCAGCCAGCATTGCCAGCGGCTGACTGCGACGCACCTGAATGTAAACACTCCGACGCCCGCCGCTGCCCGACTCCACGATCTGACCCGTATCGTCCGCCTGCACCACAGCAGCAGCCCCGCCAAGCTGCAGATTCAATTGCCCGCCCACAGCCAGTACCGCATCACGCACCACTTCAGCATCCAGACGCAGCAGAGGTTTCCGCCAGTACAGCAGATTGTTCGGATCAATCGCCGCCATATCCGCCCGCTCCGCACCAGACTGCTGATACACCGTCGACAGCAGCACCAGCCGATGCATGCGCTTCCACGTCCAGCCTCCCTCCATGAATTCGGCCGCCAGCCAGTCCAGCAGCTCCAGCTGAGACGGCTCGGCACCCAGCCGACCAAACTCCCCCGGAGTCGCCACAAAAGCACGACCAAAATGATGCAGCCAGAACCGATTCATCAGCACCCGCGCCAACAGCGGGTGACGCCCGCTGGTCAGCCACTTCGCGTAAGCCAGTCGGCGACCCGTCGTCGGCAGCTGCGGATCATCCACCGGAATCTCAGGTGCCTCGGTGAACAACGACGCTGCCTGCAATTCTCCCGGAGTCACCGTTTCCTTCGGCTGACTAAATTCACCCCGATGAAACCGATGCGAGGCCGGCTGAGGCCCGGCCGGCTCCACAAGCGTGCGGAGAAATTGCTCCACCGGCTTCTCTGCACGTATCGCTGCAATCCGCTCGTCATACTTCTTTAGATCATCCGCAGCCGCCTGGTTGTACTGATACAGCACCCCCGGCGAAATATTCACCGCCGGATGCGCCTGCAGCAGCGCCTGCTGCTCAGCCGTACGTTTGTCCGCCGCTGTCTCATAAGCCAGCTTCAATTCTCCACGCAAAGGCTCCGCATACTTCGTCAGCTCCTGCTCCAAAGCCGCTCGCATGTATTCCGCCTGCCGCCCCTCACGCTCCCGCGATACCTCGGCAGCACGGGTCTCAACCTCCGCTGCCTTCTGCCTGTCAGCATTGGTGTACAGCGACACTTGTCGCTCAGCCGGAGTCTTCCAGTTCTGCCAGTCCAGCGCCGGATCAAACACCGCCCGCAAACGGTAATAGTCCACCTGCGAGATCGGATCGTACCGATGGTCATGACACTGAGCACACCCGACCGACAAACCCAGCAGCGAAGTACTGACAATCTTCAATGTATCGGTGATTGTCTGGTTGCGTGCCGCCGGTGAATTGTCGCCGCTGCCGGTGCCGTTGGCAGCCATCGTCAAAAAACCGACCGCCGTCAGCAGCTCGGTCTGCTCTGCCGTCAGCTCAGGACCCAGTGGCCCCGCCAGCTCGTCGCCCGCCAGCTGCTCCTGGATGAACCGACTGGCAGGCTTGTCACTGTTGAAAGACTGAATCACGTAATCCCGGTAACGCCACGCATTCGTGCGCTCCGCATCCGCATTCGTCGCTCCTTCAGAATCCGCATAGCCCGCCGCATCCAGCCAGTGACGCCCCCAGCGCTCGCCGTACTGCGGTGCAGCCAGCAAACGATCCACCAGACGCTCCCACGCATCCACACCCGCATCATTCACAAATTCATCCACCTGTTCGGGCGTCGGCGGAATCCCCAGCAAATCGAGGCTGGCCCGACGAATCAATGTCCGCCTGTCAGCATCAGGAGAAAACGTCAGACCACGCGGCTGCATCTGCTGCATCAGCAGTGCGTCAATCGGCGTTCTCACACGCAGCGCAGCAGCAAAAGCTGGGACCACAGGTCGACGAATCGGCTGGAAAGCCCAGTACGATCGCTCCTCTTCCGTAATCCCCAGCCCCGGCGGTAACTCAGCCGGCTCGTCACGCAGTGTCGGAGCCCCGGCAGCAATCCACTGCTCAAGCACCGCCGCATCAGCAGCAGCCATCTTCTTCTCACCAGGCGGCATCTCGCCCGCTCGAATTCGCTGCAGCAGCAGACTGCGAGCCGCGTCACCCGCCACCGCCGCCGGACCCGATTCACCGCCACGCATCAGAAAACGACGCTGCCGCAGATCCAGACCACCCTCGGTCGCCTCACCGCCATGACAGTCCAGACACCACGTTTTCAACAGCGGTCGCACCTGCCGCTCAAATGATAAACCAGCGTCCGGCTGCACCAGCGGCGGAACTTCCCTACCTGACACCTCAACAGACGCCTCTGACTCAGCCGCAGCCTGCTGCGCAACCGCAACAGTCCTCGACGCCAGCAGCAAAATCGCACATCCGAAAACACGCAAACAGCCAGCAAGCATCGTGTTCACCCGCAAAAATCAGCCAAAAAACAATCGCTCGACTCTGACTATTCCCCCGCACCGGCAGGGCCAAGGTCCAGACATTTCAAAGTGTCGTCGTCCCGCACGTACAAATGCCCGCCAGCCAGCGCCGGCAAACGATAACCACTGTCCGTCGCCCGCAAAACCTTCGCCCGCGCAGTCTCCCGGTAACCGCCGACATCCGCCGACACTCGTACCAGCTCGCCACCGCACGTCAGTACCAGCAGCTCGTCACTCACACGCAACAGCGTCCCATAATCGAAACCCGGACGCTCCCAAAGTACCCGACGAGCCTCCACGTCCAGACATTTCAGAGCCGCACTGCCACTGCCCGCATCCTGACGGCCATCCATCGCAAACAATACCGTCGGGCGCGACCGACCCGCAGGCACTGGAGTTGCATACTGAGTCGCCAGCAGCTCCTCATCACGCCAGACCTCCGCCGCACCTGTTCCCGTCAGCTCAGTCAGCAGCGAACCGATGTTGTAACTGGATGACACAAAAATACGGTTCCCCAGCAGCACGGGAGTTGCCCCGTTCACGGTTGGACCTCGCGCCCCAAAAGGCTGCGAAAACACCAGCTTGCCAGTCGCAGTGTCCACACCCGTCAGGTGCAGTCGCGTCACCGTAATCGCCAGCTCACGATCACCGCTGCGAACGATAACCGGAGCCGAATAGCTGGCGGCATCCGTAAACACCTGCCACAAAGTACTGCCCGTCTCCGTATCAAACGCCACAATCGAAGCGTTCTCACGACCGCCCACATTCACAATCAGCCGATTCCCGGACAACACCGGAGTACTGCCGACTCCAAAATACCCCTCCAAAGGTCGAAAATCCCGCTCCGTGTCCCGCTGCCATAACTCGCGTCCATCCTCCAGCCGCAGACATCGCAGGCGGCCCTCCACCCCCAGCACATACACTCGACCACTCGCAATCAGCGGCACACAACGCGGCCCCTTGTCATTCGACACGCCACCCTGGTACGTACACTCCGCTTTCGACTCCCAGCGCACCGCGCCGTCCGCTGACGCATAACACCGCACCACTTCGCTCCGGCCCTCTCGAGTAAACCCAATCACACGGTCGCCGGTAACCGCCACACCCGCAAACCCGCCCCCCACAGACGCTTCCCATAACACTTTCGGAACGCCAGCCGGCCAGGACTTGTGCAGTACCTCACCCTCCGCCACACCGTTCCGCTGCGGCCCCAAAAGCTGCGGCCAGTCGCCGGCACTTACACGCCCCGCCAGACACAACACCACCACGCACCAGCGCACCAGTCCCAGCATGACACACCAGCCCTGTCCATACAACAACCAGAAACCAGCACGGGATCCCCTGCTGCCCAACACCAGCCCCAAAAATCACTCAGCCGTCAAGATGAACTGAATCAGGTCCGCCATCGCCTGAGTATCTACGTTCTTCTCCAGACCTTCGGGCATCAAAGATCGCCCCGTGTCCCGAATCACGTCAATCTCAGAACGCAGCAGCCGCGTCTCCTTTGCCTCCGCACGCCGCAGCGTCAGACTCTCCGACGCCTCCTGCACGAGCACACCATTGTGAGTCGTCCCGTCAGTGGTCACCGCCAGATAATCACGCCACGCTGGATTCACCTCCCGATTCGGATCCAGCACGTTCGTCAAAATTGCCTCCGCACCACGACTCTTCAAGGCCACCAGATTCGGACCGACCTGATAACCCACCGCCCCGATCTGATGACACACCGAACACTGCTGCCGAAATACCGCCGCTCCCCGCTCACGATCACCCTGCAGCGTCAGCGTCACCTGATAACTGCGCAGCACCTCGTCACGAGAAGATTTGGCCGTCGCTTCCAGCAGCCGCAACGCTCGGGCCCGCACGGCATTGTCCGGCAACTCAGCCAGCCGCTGCAACTCCGTCGGCGTCACCGCAGAATTCGGCAGACTGCCCCCCTCAATCGCCTCCAGCAGCACTGCAGCCCACGCACTCCGCCGCAGCAAAGCCTCCCGCGCACGCTGCGTCTGAGCCGGTGACATGGAAGGCAGACGAATGATCAGTTCACCGGCAATTTCCACATCCGCAAAACCGGTCAGCGTCTCTAGCGCCGCCACCTGCAGTTCAGGAGCAGCCGTAGGCTCCAGCGCCCCCAGCAGCAGCTTGCGCTCATCACCAAAAATCGACAAACTCAAGACTCGCAACGCCGCTGCACGGTCCGCTACGGCCGTCGTCGCATCCGCCGCTGTCATCCGCGCGTATGATAACAACACACTGCTGAACATCTGAAAACTCGGCATTTTCAACAACCGTCCGTTCGCTGCGGCAGCTGTCTGCAAAATCCGCACCTGCAGTCCCGGATTTTCATTCACTCTGGTCAGTGCCTCGCGCAGAGGAGTCAGCCCGCTCTCGTCGACAATCGGCCGCGCCGCGGCATCCGTCAGCTCCAGCAAAGCTGCCGCACTCACAGACATACTGCCGGCCAGCTGCGGCAAAATTTCGCCCGCCGACGTCCCGAGGGACGACAGCACCGCCGTACGAATCCAGCGGTCCTCACCACGCCGCTCCAAAATCGTCGCCAGCACACGCTGCCGCTCTGCAGATTCCGGCAGCTCACCCAGCGTAAATGCCAGCTGCAGCAACACCCTCGGATCCTGCTCTGCCTCCATCCCCAGCAGCGCCGCAACCACAGCAGCGTCACCCATCGAACCCTCCGCTGCCAGCACCGCCCGCTCACGCACTCCCGGCACACTGTCTGAAATAGCCAGCACCAGATCAGCACTCGATAATGCACCCAGACCCTGCAGACTGCCAATCGCATGAAAACGAGCCAGACCCGACTGCGAACTCCCCAGCAGCGACCTCAGCAACGGCACCGCCGCGGTATCCTGACGCTCATACAGCAGACGCGATGCAGCCTCGCGATGCCACGCATTCGGATGCTCCAGCAATCCCACAAGCTCTGCCAGCGATACCTGACTTAAACGCGGCGACGGACGGAAGACGTATCCGGTCGGAGCCAGCCGGTACAGACGCCCCCGATCACGACCGCTGGTCAGATCCAGATGACGCTTAATCTCCGGAGGCAAACTGGCGGGATGCTCAATCACCTCACGATACATGTCCAGAATCTGCAGACAGCCATCCGGAGCATTCGCGTACTGTACCGGGCGAAACCAGATGTCCTTCGATGCGACCAGCTCGCGACCCGCATCCATCCGCTCCGCACGCCACACTACACCATCCGCTGTCAGACGCTTGCGATGCACAATATTGCTGCCCACGTCACCAATGATCGCTACACCCCGCAAATCCACCGGCCACGCATCACCCCGGTAAATCGTAATCCCCGTCGCACCCGTAAAATAACCCGCCGGACGACCTCCGCCTTCCACCAGCCCCTTGGACAGCCCGGAAGCACGCAGACGAGTCCTCACGATCCGCCACGGTTCCACCGGACTGATACGAAACACCGGCGCCTGCCCGCCATCCGCCGCAATGCTGAGTCGCGGCGGAGCAGCGCTGGCCACAGCAGCCCGCGACAAATAACGGTCCGCATACACGATCTGCTGAGCATGATCGCTGTTCGCACTCACAAACCGATGACCCCAGTCATCAAACGACATGCCATGCTGACCACCACCCGTCTCCGTCCGCAACTCCAGCGTTCGCGGATCAAACGAAAAGTCCCGACCACGACACTCCACACCCGCTCGCTCCGGATGCACAGGACACGTCACCGTCCCGCCCACCGTACTGGCCGAACCATAAATCCGATTGTCCGGCCCCCAGTGAAAACTGTTGATCAAACCCTGCACGTTGCTGCGAGCAAACCCGGTGAACACCAGCGTCCTCTCGTCCGCCTGCAGGTCACCGTTCGTGTCTTTCAGGAAAAACACATCCGGAGCCGCCGCCACAAACACTCCGCCCTTCGCCGCAATAATCGCCGTCGGCCAGCTCAGACCCTTCGCAAACTCACGGCTGTCATCAAACACCCCGTCGCCGTTTGTGTCCTGCAGCACACGCACTACCCCCAGATGCTCCTTGTCCTGCTCGGAATAGTCCCGCATCTCCGCCACAAACAACCGACCGTCCTCATCATAAGACATCGCCACAGGATCCGTGACCAGCGGCTCCGCAGCCGTCTGCTGCAACTGAAATCCGGCCGCCACTTCAAACGTCTGCAGGGCCTCCGCCGGAGCCGTTGCGGCAATCCGCGGCAACTCCAAAGAATAGTCGGGCTCAAACGCATCCGGCTGATGCTGCAGCGTCTGATCCAAAATGCGATACACCTGCATCCGAATGTCAGCCGGAAAATCATGACCGCAGTCAGGCGTCATCAGCACCAGCTTCTCACGAGCCCCCAGCAGCGCATAAATGCTGCCCGCCACCGGAATCGCCTTCTGCACACCACTCACCTCAAAATTACTGTCCTGCAGCGGAGACACAGACACAAACGTCCGCGGCGCCAGCGCCGCCGTGAGCTCGTAAAAATCAAACGGCAGCTGCGATACCTCCAGACCATACTTCGTCTTCAGCAGTGGCATATAACGGTCACTGGTCCAGCCCGTCACATTGCCCCCGTAATAATCACCAAACGGACACCAGCCACAACTGGACACAATCGCCTGAATCCGCTCGTCAAACACCGCATGGAAGATCGCGTTGTGACCTCCCAAAGAATGCCCAATCACACCCAGACGAGCCGCATCCGTGAAGCCCAGCGACACCAGAAAATCAGTGCACCGCAAATGATTGACAATCGCCTTCATCGTGCCCGACTGATACGCATCAGCCGCAAAATCATAAGACTTCAGATCACCAAAAGACGGGTAATCCGGAGCCGCCACGATGTAGCCCCGCTGCGCCAGCTCAATTCCGTACTGCCTTCCAGGTCGACCTGCCTCCCCAGCCACAATCCGCTTGCCCGCATCCCCCGTCGGATGCAGCGCCAGCATCGCTGCCGTTCTCTTCCCCGTCGCAGTCGTCAGATTCTGCCCCGTGACAGATTCCGCCAGCGCCGCCGGCAGATACAAATCCAAAGCCAGCCGATCCGTCGGACTGTCAACTGCTATCGTCAGCGTAACACGCCGCACCGCACCGATCATCCGCTCTTCACTCACTCGCACATCAAACGGCAACCCAGTGTTCCGCTGCGGCAACGGCCCCACCGCCTCCTGCATCCCCTGCAGAATCTGCTGCCGACGCAGCTGCCAATCCTGAGCAGTACGAATCGGCTGCAGCACGCCAGCCGCGTCCCGATACACACTCAGATCCGCATGGTTCAGCCGCGTTGGCTGCTGCGCCGACACCGGGCAAATCACACACAGCACGGATAGCAAAAGCAGCACACCAGGAACACTCAATCGAATCATGCCAGATTTCCATAGCAGAAGTTCGAAGGCGACGCATTCGAGGCAGGATGAACTTCAAAGGACCCTCTGCCACAATTCATACCCAAGATCGCCCGGAACTGCCAGCAAGGATCAGCCGATACCGCGATAACCTGCATCAAGATGCGACGAACAACTGCACACACGTTCTGCTTTGAACGATTTCTCGGCAGCACCGTGCCCCTCGCCCCCCCCGCACCTCAGTCTTAACCCACCTTCGCCGGAATTCCCGGCAACTGACTCAATACCTGCAGCAGCAACGTCGCCAGAACCGCTCCGGCAATCGGCCCACAGACCGGGATCCACGCATAACCCCAGTTTGAACCGCCCTTGCCCGCTATCGGCAGCAAAGCATGTGCCAGACGCGGGGCCAGATCACGAGCCGGATTGATCGCATAACCGGTCGCCGCCCCCAGACTCAGACCCATCGCCCAGACCACTGCCGCCGTCAAAGCCGCCGACGCTGGCCCCTGAACAAGACGGCCGGCCGAACCCGCAATCAGCACCAGCGCAAATGTCCCAATCAGCTCACTCAAAAAATTACACCACGGGCGATCAATCGCCGGACCCGTACAGAAAACTCCCAGCTTCGCTGCGGGATTGTCCGTCACTTCCCAGTGCGGCAGATACATCAGCCATACCAGCACCGCGCCAGTAAAGGCACCAGCCAGCTGAGCCCCCACGTCCGCCAGCGCCGGCAACACAGCACTGCCACCCACCAGCAGCCCCGCCAGCGTTCCCGCTGGATTCAAAGTGCCAGCAGCCCCCACAGATGTCGCTGTCAGAATCCCGCACAGCACCGCCATGGCCCACCCAGCCGTGACCACAATCCAGCCACCGCCCCGCGCATAACACTTTTCCAGACTCACCGACGCACACACACCACCACCCAGCAGTACCAATACCGCGGTCCCCAAAAACTCTCCCACGACACTGCGCGATATGCTGCCATCACCCATACAACGGCCCCCTCCCCCAAACGACACACACACCGACAAAGCCGGCTCAGTCAGCTAAAAACAACAACACATCCACACCCGCAGGATCTAAACGAAATTGCGCCGCAGGATTCCCGTTCTGCTCCAGCGTCCGACCCGCCCGAAGCACTTCCATCGCAAAATGAATGGCACACCTCAACACATGAGCTGCCTCAGCTATCATGGGATTCCTGTATGACATCTGCTGAATTCTACAGACTCCGGCTCACCGCACAAACACAAACAGCCGCAGTCCCCCAAGAAGGCTGCGGCTGTTTACTGATTTGGATCATTTGGTCTGTGACGATCTGAATCTGGCCAATTCGCCAGACTTCAGTCCCAGCTCAATGCGCCGGCACTCTGATATTCGGTCACGCGAGTCTCGAAGAAGTTCTTCTCCTTCGACAGGTCCATCGTCTCACTCATCCAGGGGAACGGATTCGAAGAACCATACTGAGTGGGCAGACCAATTCGCTCCAGACGACGGTCAGCAATGTACTGCACGTAATCACGGAACGCCTCAGCATTCAAACCCAGAATGCCACGCGGCAGACAGCCTTCCGCATACCCAATCTCCAGTTCCACAGCCTTCCGCACTCGCTCCAGCATCTCAGCCTGGAACTGCGGAGTCCATAGTTCAGGGTTCTCGCACTTGATCCCGTTGATCAGGTCAATTCCGAAGTTCATATGAGTCGTCTCGTCCCGCAGAATGTACTGGAACTGCTCGCCAATCCCCTTCATCAGATTGCGGCGATGGAACGACAGCACCATCACGAAACCACTGTAGAAGAAAATCCCCTCCATGATCACGTAGTAGCCAATGAGGTTCTTCAGGAACATCTGGCGACCTTCCGGAGTATCCGTGGTGAAACCGTCAGACAGCACTTCGGCCGTCAGTTCCATCTCGAAGTCGTCCTTGCGAGCAATCGCGGGGACCTCGCGGTACATATTGAAAATCTCACCTTCGTTCAGGCCCAGACTTTCCACAACGTAGAGGAAAGTATGGGTATGCACGGCCTCTTCAAAGGCCTGCCTCAGCAAATACTGACGACACTCAGCATTCGTCACGTGCTTAAAAATCGCCAGCACCAGGTTGTTGCCAACCAGGGACTCAGCTGTCGAAAAGAACCCAAGATTCCGCTTGATCACAAGCCGCTCGTCATCAGTCAGCTTATCTGACCGCCAGATTTCGACGTCCTGGTTCATCGGCACCTCTGTCGGCATCCAGTGGTTCGCACAGCCGTTCAGATAGTGTTCCCAAGCCCAGTGATACTTAATCGGCATCAACTGGTTGACGTCCACCTGAGCACAATTGATCAGACGCTTCTCCGTTGCATTTACCCGACCACCCGCAGGCGGAACAGGGGCAGCGGGAGCAGCAGTTGTTGCGGGGACATCGTCGAAAGTCAGTATGGACATTTTCAGCTCACTCCTTGAGAACCACTGCGCAATGCCTGTTCAGCGACATCGCAGAAAGAAACAAACGTTCAAAATTACACCACACGTCCAGTTACCACTCCATCTCGGCCGAGGAACCGCAGAAACGTCGCCGACTTCACCAATGAACTGAAACTTTTTCGATCAGCGGCCGAAGTCAGCATCTCACCAGATTCTTTACTGGCACGCTTCGCAGTCCGGATCGGTAATACTGCAGGCTTTATACTGAGATGCCTCAGTGACCGGCAAAATATGCGGCGCCGGAACAATGTCCACATCCGTCTCCCGCGGGTCATCCGCGCGATTGACCTGAATCTCACTGGAAGCACTCTTCGACTTCACCCACCGCGGCTGAACACCAAACTTGTTGATGTCCACAGTAGATTTTTCCACCTGCGTCGCAGCGAGAGTCCGCAGATAGTAAGTCGTCTTCAAACCCTTGCGCCACGCGAGGAAGTACATGTCGTACAACTTGCGACCGCTGGGCTCCCGCATGTACAGATTCAGAGACTGACCCATGTCAATCCACTTCTGACGGCGAGCCGCACATTCGATCAGCCACCGCGGCTCCATCTCAAAGGCGGTGACATACCGAGCCTTGATGTCGACCGGAATGCGGTCGATCTCCATCAGCGTGCCGTCGTAGTACTTCAGCATCTCCAGCATCTGAGCATCCCACAGACCCCGTTCCTTCAATTCGTTCACCAGCGCGGTGTTCAAATGAGTAAACTCGCCCGACAGATTGCTCTTCACATACAAGTGCTTGTACATCGGCTCGATCGACTGCGAGACACCGATGATGGTGGAAATCGTCGCCGTCGGTGCAATCGCCATGCAGTTGCTGTTTCGCATGCCATGCTGAGCGATCGCCTGACGCACAACCGACCAGTCCATCCGCGCCGAACGGTCTACGTCAATCCGACAACCACGCTCACGCTCCAGCAATTCCATCGTGTCAATCGGCAACATCCCTCGATCCCACTTCGAACCTGCATAAGTGCTGTATACTCCACGCTCCGCCGCCAGATCCGCTGACGCCAGAATCGCATAGTACGAAATCACCTCCATGCTGTAGTCCGCAAAGTCCACCGCCTCCGGACTGGCATAGCTGATGCTCATCGCCGCCAGCGCGTCCTGGAAACCCATCAGACCGAGACCCACTGGACGATGCCTCGCATTCGAATTCTTCGCTTCGTCCGTCGGGTAGAAGTTGATGTCGATCACATTATCCAGCATCCGCATCGCCGTACGCACAGTCTGCTCCAGCAACACCACATCCAGACGACCCTTCTGAATATGCGCCAGCAAGTTGATGGAACCCAGATTGCAGACCGCCGTCTCATTCGGCGATGTATTCAGCAGAATCTCAGTACACAGATTGCTGCTGTGCACCACACCCACGTGGTCCTGCGGAGAACGCAGGTTGGACGGATCCTTCCACGTGATCCACGGATGGCCCGTTTCGAACAGTCGAGTCAGCATCTTGCGCCACAGATCAGTCGCCGGAATCCGCTTGCTCATGCGAATCTCGCCGGTTTCCGCCATCTTCTCATACTGCACGTAACGCTCTTCAAACGCTCGTCCCACCAGATCGTGCAGATCAGACACCTCGTCCGGACTAAACAGAGTCCACTCACGCTCCTCCTCGACCCGCTTCATGAACAGGTCCGGAATCCAGTTGGCCGTGTGCATGTCGTGAGTACGACGACGGTCGTCACCAGTGTTCTTGCGGAGGTCCAGAAACTCCTCAATGTCCATGTGCCAGGTTTCCAGGTACGAACAAACCGCACCCTTCCGCTTGCCACCCTGGTTCACCGCCACCGCTGTGTCATTCACCACCTTCAGGAACGGAATCACACCCTGACTGCGACCGTTCGTGCCCTTAATATGAGCATTGGTGGCGCGAATGTTCGTCCAGTCATTCCCCAAACCACCAGCCCACTTCGACAGACGCGCATTGTCCGAAACAGACTTGAAGATGTGGTCCAAATCGTCCTTAACCGTCGACAGATAACAAGAACTGAGTTGCGGATGATTGGTCGCCGCGTTGAACAGCGTCGGAGTCGCCGAAGTGAAACGCATCGTCGACAACAGATTGTAAAACTCAATCGCCCGCTCTTCCGGTCGACTCTCATGCAGCGCCAGCCCCATCGCCACTCGCATCCAGAAATACTGCGGCATTTCGATGCGACGGTTGTCAATGTGCAGGAGGTAACGGTCATACACCGCCTGCAGACCCGGATAACGGAACAACCCGTCACGCTCCGGCTGCAGCGCCGCTGCGATCTTCGTCAGATTCAAAGTCCGCAGTTCAGGAGTCAGACGGTCGGCATTGATCCCGTCAATGATGTAGTGTTCAAACTGATTACGGTACAGGCGAACATAGTCAGCAGGATTCGCAGGAGAACTTCCCAGCGCCTCGTTACTGATCACCATCCGCAGCAGACGCGCGGCCACAATGTCGTACGCCGGATCACACTCAATCCGACACCGCGCCGCCAGAATCATCGCCCGGTAAATTTCGCCAACCGAAATCCCGTCAAATACCGACTTGATCACCTCCTGCAGCAAATCCTCAGCATCACAGTCCGGCAGACCGGCACACGCCAGATCCAGACGCCGCCGAATCCGGTTGATGTCAAACAACACCCGCAAACCGTCCTCCAGACGGACATGCATCCGCGGAGCAACAGTGCTTTCAGCGACCTCCAGCGTCTCCGGTTGCCGCAGCGAACGAATCTTCGCATGCTCCGCCCGATACACTATATAGCGACGCGCAACCCGATAGTGGCCGCGCTTCATCAGTTGCATTTCCACCAGGTCCTGAATCTGCTCAACACCCACTCCGCGGTCTGTCGCAGCATCATGAGAAGCATCCCGCAGCACATCCTCCGTGATCGCAGCAACTTCCCGCTCAAGGTCAGCGTCCAAAGGCTGCCCGTTCGCCAGATTCTGCTCGGCCCGAAATGCGTTGCAGATCGCCTTAAAAATCAGCTTCGATTCAAATGGCACTGTCCGGCCATCTCGCTTGCGAATAATCCATTCATTGACCGCTCGAATCATTCGACGCTCTCCCTTTGCTTTCCCGACCATTGCTGCCACTCTGACCGAAACCCCGTCCCCCGCCCTTGTCAGGCTGTACCCCGGTCAGAACTCTCCACCAATACTTGCCCTATACCTAAACCCTCGCCGTGCAGCTTTCAACTTTAAGCTTCACTCAACACCAACCCCACACAACGTCACACAATGTCACAGAGCCCGAAGCAAACCTGCCTTCCAGCCCAATCCCCGCAGCGCAGCACGACACCCGGTCAAACTGCACCTCAGGGCAACTGCCTGACAACTCAGCACCCGCTCACAGCGACCAATGCCGGACATCACGCAAAAACAAAGACGGGGTTTCAGTCTCAGATGGGTATGGACCACCGCTTGTACTGCTGGAAAACACCACCGACAACCGCCGGATGAGACACCAGCAACACCCCGGATCAGAACGCTTGCCAAAACCCGCTGACAGATCCTCAGCAAACGACCTTCAAGTCCGAATTTTGACCTCCTGTCGATGAGTCTTCTGACGTCCTGACACGACTGCAGAATATTCACTTGCAGCCGTCTGTCAACACTCGCTGGCAACATGGTTCCAAACCGTTGAACGACAACAGCTTGCGACCGCTTCAGCCGACCGGGCAACAGACAGCCGCAGGATCCCTGCTCCGCAGTATATTGTGCCTCCCAATTCTGTCAACACTATTTGTTGTGTATCAGGAGCATCGTCAAGGAGATGCGGTTTCGCCCAGTTTTTTCCGCGAAATGTCCAAAAAAGGGGTGACCAAAATTCAAAATTCGGCCTCGAATATCAGTTGACAAATCGCCGCGCTGCGGCATCAGATGTGGCCTTTTCGCCACACCGCATGAACCGCACAGCCGGCGACACGCCAAATGACCGGCACAGCCCCCCGCAACCACGCCAGACTACGGAGCCGGACGATCCGAAAACGGAAATAAACGACGCCACTCAGCACGAGCCGCCTCGACCTCCGCCACACTGCCACCCGTCCCCCGCAACACCTCCACATAACTGTAGTAGATGTCCTCGTTCGTCTTTGGCTGCTGACGCAGCGCTCGCTCCAGAGCCACTCGAACGGCTCGCGCATCCACCGCCGGATACTGCAGACAAACCGGATGACCACTGAAGGCCGGCACACCACTGCCGCAGTAGTTAAGCTGCACCGCCTGCAACAGCAACACCTCGGCCAGACCCGGAAACAGTCGCGCCTCCACTCCCGGCAGGTCATACTCAAAAAACAAATTGGGCTCCCCCGGAACCGTCGGCAACTGCAGCATCTCTGACCAGCCACGAGACACCCGGCCCGCCGACCAGCACTCCCAGCCTCCAGTGATCAGCAATGCCAGAAAGACCCCGTACAACATGCGAAAACGCCGCAGACGACCAGTCCATACCCAAACCGTCGCCGCCGCCACCAGCGGCAGCGATAAACACAACAGCAGTTGCCACGCCGACCAGCCCGCCGGATAACCCCACAACAGCAGCGGCAGCACCAGCAATATTCCCCGCACCAGAATTCGCACCGACACAGCGGTCCTGGGCCTGCTCATGACAGACCCCCGTGAATTCGCCGGTCACGCACCTTCCAGATGAAGGAATCGAAATAATAGTGAGTCATCCCCAGAGTGTTCAGCAGAGCCAGCGTCACAAAAGCATAGCCCTCCTCAACCGTCATCGCACTCAAACCAAGTGCCGGTATCGAATCATACAAAGTCGGAAACCGCGCCCAGCCAAACAAAAATGCACCCAGTTGTCCGCCCGTCAGTGCCTGCACCAGCAACGAATACAACACGCCCGACAGCAGAAACGCCCACAGCCAGCCACGCCCCGACAAAAGCCCCGCCACACTCCGGCCACCACCCTCAGCACCCGTCTGACGACGCAGATACCAGTACACCATCACCATGTACTGTACTCCATGCATGATCCGATGAGCAATCCCCCACACCAGCACACTCGCCGTATGCCACGCACAAAAATACCACAGAAAATAACTGGCACCAATGAACACGTACTTGAGCGGATTCACCGCACCACCACTCCTCACCGTCCAGATCACATGCCCCGCATAAACCACCAGATAACCGGCCAACAGCCAAAAACTGATCGCCGTGACCCACTGCACCTGCGCCGCTGATACCGGCAGACGCAGACGATACAACTCACGCACCAGCGGAAAAACAAACATCGGTGACGTCAACAGCATGTGACTAAACAACAGCCACCCCAGCACCAGATCAAACCACCCCGTCGATGGCAAACCCGTCCGGCCACGAAAGTCGTAAATCCGCGCAAACCCGTGCTGCTGCATGATACTGTGTTGGTGATCCCACAAAATCACTAGAAAAGCAGTCGATATCGGAGCCAGTCCATAGCCCGCCAGACTGCCCGCAAAAATCAACAAAGGTCCCCAGTAAAGACGGTCGCCCCACATCCGTCGCTCGTCAGCTATCCCCCACGTCCGCAGCCACGATGCAAATTGATGCGGCAGCGTCACCCATACCCCCACCGCCGCCAGCGCCACCGCCGATAAATACCGCTGACACAGCAGAGCCACACCTACCCCAATAAATGGTAACAGCACAAACCACAACAGGTCGCCGCCAACGCTCAGTATGTAACCACGCCGAAACATGCTCACTCTCCCCCACCGCGACCAACTGCCCTCAATGCCAATCCTAGCGTGACACCACCCACCCGACCAATCCGCTCACGAGGACAACTGCTCTCCCGATTTCGGGAATCCAGCGTCCCAATTCCTCCCCCCCACAACAGACACTCCACCACCCGAACACCAACTTTTCGTCAACAATAACGGATGTTTTGGTACTGATTTTCTCCGTCCGCCGCAGAGAAGCACGCAGATTCTTCCTGATTCAACGCCCGCAGATCAGCCCTCGCCCCTTCGTCAACACAGAATCCTCGGAATTTTCACCCGCATCCCCCACCCACTCCTGAAGTTCCACTCAGGGCTTGACTTGTAATGGAAACGTAATAGCCTGCACATTGCCGATAAACTCGGCAGACAGCGAAACTTCGGCAGTGAGTCCGCTGCATACTCATCGCACTGCACTCGACCTGACTCAACCAGTCAATCCCCCCCAGACAATCCTTCCCCAACTGCAGCACTGCATCCATCCAAACCGCGTGTCGGCAAGACGCCGGCTCGGCACTCCCGGCAGGAGAAACCCCATGAAACTGAATGGTCCGGTGTCCAGCGTACAGTTGATCCCGCAACAGGCACTGCGACGCTGCGTCATGCTGTTGACGCTGCTGGTCGCAGGTGGTCTGGCTCTGGCTGCCAGCCCCGTCGCTCACGGCGATACTCCCGCTGCTGCGGCTCCCTCCGTCGCCCGCATCGAAATCTCTCCGGCAACCGACAACAAAGTCGTGATTCGCACCCGCGATGCTCGCCAGCAACTGATCGCCACCGCCGTCATGGCAGATGGCACACTGCAGGATGTGACTCGCAATGCCACTTGGACCATCTCCAGTCCGACACTGCTCTCAGTCGATGCCACCGGCATGGCCATCCCGGCCGGCGACGGCGACATCACCGTGACCGCCACCTTCGAAGGCCAGGCAGCCACTGTCAATGTTTCAATTTCCGGCTTTGCCACTCCGCTGCCAATCAACTTTCGCAATCAGGTCGTCCCCATTTTCACCAAACTGGGCTGCAACGGCGGCGGCTGCCACGGCAAATCCGGCGGACAAAATGGATTCCGCCTGTCACTGCTGGGCTTCTACCCCGAAGATGACTATGAGTTCCTCCGCAAGGAATCTCGCGGTCGCCGCATTTTCCCTGGCATGCCCCAGGAAAGCCTGCTCCTGAAAAAAGCCGTCGGGCAAAGTCCCCACGGCGGCGGAAAACGCATGGAAGCTGGCAGCTTCGAATACAACCTGCTCTGCCAGTGGATCGAACAGGGCATGCCCTACGGTGCCGAAACCGATCCCTCAGTCGCCTCCATCCAGTGCCTTCCCGAAAGCCGCACGCTGCAGCGAAATTCCCAGCAGCAGATCGCCGTCATTGCTTCTTACACAGACGGGACCACCGAAGACGTGACCCGCATGGCACTCTTCGAACCCAACGAAGCCGAAATGGCGGAATCGTCCGTGACCGGACTTGTCAGCACACTGGATCTCACTGGGGAAGTCGCCATCATGGCCCGCTATCAGGGGCAGGTTTCAACATTCCGCGCCACAATCCCGCTGGGTGCTGACACTCAGGGTCTGCCGGAACCCGCCAATGTCGTGGATCAGGCCGTCTTCGGAAAACTGCGACTGCTGGGCATACCGGCTTCTGAAGTCTGCGACGACGCCACCTTCCTCCGCCGCGTATCCCTCGACATCACCGGACTGCTGCCAACAGAACAACAGGTCCGTGAATTCCTGGCTGACACCGGTGCCGACAAACGTAATCGCCTGATCGATCAACTGCTCGACAGCACCTTTTACGCTGACCACTTCGCCAACAAGTGGAACTTCGTGCTCCGCAACCGCCGCGAAAATGGCGAAGATGCACCAGGCACACTGCTGTTCCACCAGTGGATCTGGGACCGCGTCTACGACAATACCCCCTTTGATCAGTTCGTGCGACACATCGTCACCGCGTCTGGTGACCCCCAGATCAATCCGGCAGTCACCTGGTACCGTGATGTCGATACCGTGGAAGAGCAGGTAGAAGACACCGCCCAACTGTTTCTCGGACTGCGCATCCAGTGCGCCCGCTGTCATCACCATCCGTTCGAAAAGTGGAGCCAGGATGATTACTACGGCATGGCCGCCTTCTACAGCCGCGTCGGTAAAAAAGTCATTCCCAATGCCAGCGGCAACATGCGTGACCGCCGCGTCTTCCACAACGAAGGCGCTGCCTCCGCTGCCAATCCACGCTCAGGTAAAGGTCTCAAACCCACAGGTCTCGGCTCCGCACCCTATGACGTCGCGCCGGATCAGGACCCGCGAGTCAAACTGGCGGACTGGATGACCGATCCGCAAAACCCCTTCTTCGCCAAATCCGTGGTCAACCGCTACTGGAAGCATTTCTTCAGTCGCGGTATCGTGGAACCCGAAGACGACATGCGTGCCACCAACCCGCCCTCCAACCCGGAACTGCTCGACGGCCTCGCTCAGCACTTCATCAAATCCGGCTTTGACCTCAAGGAACTGGTCCGCACCATTTGCCGCTCGAAAACCTATCAGCTCAGCGCCCTGCCCAACGAACACAATGCCAGCGATAAACAAAACTTCTCGCGCTACTACCCGCGTCGACTCAGTGCAGAAGTGCTCTATGACGCCTTCCATCAGGTTACTGAGACCAGCGAAAATTTCGGCGGCATGCCCGCCGGTACACGCGCCATGCAGCTCGCAGACTCCTCAAACGCTACTTACTTCCTGCAGGTGTTCGGCCAGCCCAAAGGTGACACCGCCTGCGAATGTGAACGCAGTGCTGACGCCAACCTCGCTCAAAGCCTGCACCTGCTGAACGGTCGCGAAATTCAGGATAAGATCGCGCGAGACGGAGCACGCACTGCCAAACTGGCCGGTGACTCTGCTCGCGGTATCGAAGAACGCATCCGCGAAATCTATCGCTGGGTGTTCGCTCGGGAACCCCAGGCTGACGAACTGGAAGTGGCAGTCAGCTACCTCAAACGACATGAAGAGAACCCCAGACGAGGCTTTGAAGACATCGTCTGGGCTCTGATCAATACCAAGGAATTCCAGTTCAATCACTGAATTGTGTTTCCGCCGGGCGGGCAGATCCGGACTAGCCGGATCTGCCCGCAGTATCAGCACCACTTTTCACAACCAGCTCCGCTGCTCATTCTCGCCACCTTCCAACTGCTCCTGCCCGTTACTTTGTATACCGTTTTCCCCACCGCACTCCGGAACCCGCCCTATGACCGGACGATCCTTGCTGGCTTTCGCTGCGGCTCTGCTGGCTGTCAGTTCTGTTCAGGCCCAACTGCCACAGGCTCGCATCACCTCTGTGTTTCCTCCGGGAGGCCAGCGCGGCGCTGTTTTCGACGTTGTCGTCGGAGGCGGCTCGGACCTTGATGAACTGGACTCTATGGTGTTCAGTCACCCCGAGATCACCGCCACACTCAAACGCGACGCCAACGGGAATCCGGTCGCCAACACGTTCACGGTGAACGTCGGGGCCGCTGTACCCGCCGGTCTTTACGACGTGCGAGTGCGCGGACTCTTCGGCATCAGCAACCCTCGCATCTTCCGAGTCGATACGCTCACTGAAACCCCCGAAGCTGAACCAAACAATACCGCTGCCCAGGCCACCCCGGTCACCCTCGAATCCATCCTCAGTGCTCGCGCCAACGGGGCCACGGACGTTGACTTCTTCAGCATTCCAGTCAAGGCCGGACAGACATTCGTGATCCGTGCTGAGGCAGCTCGCCTGGATTCCCCCATGCAGCCCCTGCTGCAACTGTTTAATGCGGCCGGACGCCGAGTCGCAGAGTCCCGCCGAGTCTTCTCGCAGGAAGCAGCACTGGTCCATACCGCCACCGCCGATGAACAGTACCTGCTGCGAGTCCAGGATGCCGTCTACGGTGGCGGCGATCAGTTCGTCTACCGCCTCGCGATCGATACCCGGCCGCAGGTCGACTGGATCGCTCCCGGATTTATCGCCGCAGGTGCACCAGCTGAAATCACACTCTGCGGACGACATCTGCCGGGTGGCACAGCAACAGACCTGAAGCTTGCCGGTCAGCCCGTCTTCAAACTGACCGCCAGCGCAGACCCCGCTGCTGCCGGACGCCCCGTGGGCGCCGCCGCCACCGCAGCCTTTGCTGATTCCTTCTGGTGGAACGCCATCGATGGCAATTTGCTGCGGCTGGGCATCGCACCCCAGCCCGCTTTGCTCGAAGACGCAGCAGCAGCTGAACAGACCACCGCCCTGCCTGCCGAAATCGCCGGTCGGTTTGCGGAACGCGGAGATGAAGACACCTTCCGCTTTGACGCGAAGAAAGGTGAAGCCTGGATTATTGAAGTCTTCGCCCAGAGACTGGGCTCCATCGCAGACCCCCTGCTGATGGTCGAACGCATCAATACGGCCGCCGACGGAACTGTCACCTTCGCTCGCGTTGCCACAGAGGACGATGATCGCCAGAATCCAGGTGGCGCAGACCTGCCGACCCTCAGTGATGACCCCGCTGCTCGACTGGATGTTCCAGAAGACGGCAGCTATCGCATCCGCCTGCGTGATCGCTACAGCGACGCCCGCGGTGACGCTCGCCTGAGCTACCGGATCTCAATTCGCAAACCGCAGCCCGACTTTTCACTCATTGTATTCGACTCATTCCCCTCGGCCGACGGCAAAGCGCCGCCCACCAGCGGCGCTGTCAGCCTGCGGAAAGGCGGCAGTTACGAGTTGCCGGTGTATTCGTACCGCCGTGATGGCCATAATGATGCCATTGAGGTCTCTGCCATCAATCTGCCTGCCGGGCTGACAGCCAGGCCCTCCGTTATTGGACCCGGCCAAAACACCGCTCGACTGATCATCACCGCTGCACCCGATGCAGCCGAACAACTGGCCGCTATCAGTGTCCAGGGCCGCAGCGGACCTGCCGACGCCCCAATCACTCGCGATGCCCGCACAGCAACTCTGGTTCACGATGCTCTCAACGGACTGCCCAGAACCGCCCGACTGTCAGATTCCCTGATTGCCGGTGTGATGAAGGATGAACAGCCTTTCTCCATCGTGGTGGATGTGGCTGCTGCCGACTGCAGCCAGGATCAGCAGCTGCTGATTCCGGTGCGTCTGATCAAACGCAATGGCTTCGATGGAAAAGTGGACTTCGCGTTTTACAACGTCCCTGGGGAAACCGACGCCCCGGGATTCGCCATTGAACCGGGCCAGGACTCAGCGCTTGCCCGCATTTACTTTAAGGAAAAGGCACCGGTGTCCGCTGCCGCAATTCTGCTGCATGGAACATCCACCGTTGCCTGGCGTCGTAACCCCTGGCTGGCTGAACGCGCAAAGGCAAAAGTTGCGGAATCAGAAACTGCCCTGGCCACTCGCCAGACACAGGCCCAAACCGCTGAAGCCGCTCTCAAAGAACAGCAGCTAAAAGTCACCGCCCTCACCGAACAGGTGAAGAAACTGGGTGAGGAACTGGCCGCCTATACCGTACAACAGCAAAAGCTTAAGGAGGACTTCACCAAAGCTGTGGCTGCTCAGACAGCATCGCTGGAAGCCGTCACCAAAGCTCAGACACAGGCCGCCTCCATCAAGGCATCGGCCACTGGCAAGCCGGAAGAACTTGTGGCTTCGCTGAAAGCTCTGAAGGAGGCCGCCGATGCACTTGCTGCAGCCGCCAAAACGGTTGAAGAACTGACGACTGCTGCTGATGCCGTCGCCAAACAGGCGGCTGCCGTGAAAGAGATGGAAGCCACTAAGATTCGTGAAAAAACGGACGCAGAAAAACTCGTCACCGAAAAGATGAAAGAAGTTGAGAACGCTCAGGCTTTACTGACGCAGGCCATGAAGGACCTGGAAGCGGCGAAAGCCGACAAAGCCGCCGCCGATGACGGGTTGAAGAAAGCTGAAGAAGCCACCAAACCCAACAACATTGCCGTCCGGGCCGTCGCCGACCCAATCGTCGTCAGACTGCACGCAGGTACCGCTAAGCTGTCTGCTGCAGTGCCTGACAGCGGAGTTCTGAAGCGGGGTGGCATGCTGGCCATCAAAGTCACTGCCGCTCGCCGCAAAGAATTCACAGGTCCACTTAAACTCTCACTCGAACTTCCGCCGACAGTTTCCGGAATTCAGGCTGCCGCCGTCGATCTGCCGGCTGACCAGTCTGAAACCGTCCTGACCGTCACCGCTGCCGCTGACGCTGCAGTTGGCGACCTTGCTAATGTTGTCATTCGTGCCACCGGGGATGTTGCCGGCCGCGCTGCCGCCACCGATGTCCCTGTGGCAATCAAAGTTGCTGAATGATCAGACCTGAACTCACTGCAGAAATCTGGTGCTCCGATGATTCGTTCTAACCGCAAATCACTGTGGCTGCTGCTGGCCTGCCTGCTGTCATGCTCCCTCGTATCAGCTGACGAAAACAAACCTGTCGCAGAAGAGGATCCGGCTCTGGGCCGACCGGTGGATTTCGATCGCGATGTACGCCCCATTCTGCAGGCCAACTGCGTCGCCTGCCACAATGTGACAACCAACGAAGGTGGTGTCATTCTGGAAACACTTGACGCGATGCTGAAAAGCAAAGCCAGCAGCGCTGTCGTAATTGCCGGAAAACCGGAAGAAAGCTTGCTGTTCACACTCGCAAAGCGATCTGCAGAACCGGTGATGCCACCGCTGCCCAACGACCGCCAGGCTAAGGCGCTTTCCGGTAAGGAACTGGGCATTGTCCGACAGTGGATTACCGAAGGTGCCAAAGCTGGCAGCGGGGCCGCCAAAGTCATGAACTGGCAGCCCATCAACTCGCGGCTCCAGGGCGTCTACTCCATGGATATCGATCCCAGCGGACGCTTTATCGCTGCTGGACGAGCCAATCGTGTGACAATCTATGACCTTGCTCGCGAGGATGTCCCGGCCACTCTTGTCGATACCTCCATTGTATCGTCCGCCGCTCAGGGGCCCAGCGGAGCCGCCCATCGTGACTTCGTGCACGCTGTCGCCTTCCACCCCGGCGGCTCACTCGTAGCCACCACCGGATATCGCAACATTAAGCTGTGGCAGCGCGATGCGACACCCGCAGCCTCGATGCCGATTCCTGCTGATATCCCCGCATGGACTCAGACGACCGATGGCAGCGAACTTGCTGTCGCTGTCCCAGGACGCGGAGTTGTTGTACTGAACGCTGCCACCGGGGCTGAGCGAGGAGTTGCTGCTCTTGACGGCCAGGCTGTGTCGACCATCAATGTCAACGGCGGCTGGATCCTGGCTGCTCAGGCCGACCAGAAGATTGCTGTCCTAAAGTCTGCAGATCTCAGCCTTGCTCACCGAACTGAAGCTTTGCCCGCAGCCATCTCCGCACTCAGTTCAGAACTTGCCGGCGGACGCACGGCCGCTTTGCTGGCAGACGGATCCATCCGCCTGCTGGCAGTTGCCGCCGATACCGGCATAATTACCGTTGCAGCCGAAATCCGCTCTGATGCCGGAGCTTTCACTCGCATTTCCGGCAGTGGCCCGCAACTGCTGACTGTCGCCGGTACAAAGACGGTGCAATTGTGGAAGGCGGAAGACGGAACACAGGCAGCACGGTTTGACACCCCGGCTGATATCACCGCCGTTGATGCACGCCCGGCGGCTGAACGAGTGGTCTTTGTCTTCGGGGGTACTGCCGCATCTCTGTGGTCAACAAAAGATAACAGGGAAATCATGGCGATCACCGCCAGCCTGTCAGCTCAGCGTGACCAGAAATCAGCCGAGTTCCGCAAAGCTGTGCTCGATTCCCGAGTCAACGTGATCAAGGCCCAGATCGACGAAGCCGACAAAGAAATCACCGAACAGAAGGAAGCCGAAACCAAAGCCAAAGCGGAAGTTGACAAGCAGACCCCGATACAGGCTGAGGCCAAAAAGAAATTTGATGAAGCCGCTGCCAAAACCGCCGAGGCAAAGAAAGCTCTGGAAGGTAAACCCGATGACGCCGCCTTGAAAACGGCAGTAACCGAAGCCGAGAAGGCAGAAACGGCCACTAAGGACGCGCTCACCAAGGCCGATTCCGATCTGAACACTGCTAAGAAATCAGTGGACTTTGCCGTCGCTGCTATTGCTCGTGCGGAGAAACGGGCCGCAGAGCGACGCCAGCATCACGAAGCAGCTGTCGCTGAAGCCACCGCGGTTGCAGCCACCGCTGAAGAAAAGAAAACTGCCGCTGCTGTCCCTGCTGCCACCGCATTTGCAGCGCTGACCACTGACGGAAAGTATGCCGTCACTGCTGATGCCGCCGGAACTGTACGGTTATGGAATGCTGCCACAGGTGCGGCAGTTGATGTCCTGCCCACACCTGTCGCTGCCCAGGTGACCGCTGTCAGCGCCTCTGCCACAGTGGCTCTGCTTAAGACCGCAGATAACCGCGTCACGACCCGCAGTCTCTTCCCCGCGTGGACACTTGCACGGTCCATCGGATCCGAAGACGGCGGAGAATCCGTGTTTGCCGACCGAGTGCTGTCCCTGGCATTTTCACCAGACGGCACACTGTTGGCCGCCGGTGGCGGAGAAGCCTCAAGGTCCGGTGAACTGACACTTTGGAACACCGCCGACGGAACCTTGGCTCGCCAGTTCGCAGACGCCCACAGCGATACCGTTTACGGACTCGAATTCTCTGCTGATGGTCGGCTGCTGGCCAGTGCCTCCGCCGACAAGTTCGTCAAAGTGTTCGATGTTGCTGCTGGTACCTTTGTTCGGGCTTTCGAAGGACACACGCATCACGTCATGGATGTGTCGTGGAAATCCGATCGCACCACACTTGCAAGTGCCGGTGCGGACAATGCCATCAAGGTCTGGAATGTAGAGACAGGTGAGCAGGCACGGACAATTTCAACCTATTCTCGGCAGGTCACTTCCCTGCAGTACGTAGGACTGCAAGACCTGATCCTGAGCAGCAGCGGTGATAAACGAGTCTTCTTTCACAATCCGTCGAATGGCGGTGCGGCACGCGAGTTCCCAGGCAACACCGACTATGTCTACCGCGCTGCGGCCACGCCGGATGGCACACTCGTGGTCTCCGGAGGTGAAGATGGAACCGTACGAGTCTGGAATGCTGCAGATGCGAAAGTGGTGGCCACCTTCGCAGCCGCTCCTTGATCTTAGCGGGGCAGTGGCATGGCGAGACTTGACGGAGCCAGTATTCGACGGCAACTCATCGTGCCGCTGCTCTGTCTGTTTTTCCTTGTCATAGCAGGAATTTCTGGCCTCTCCGCATGGCTGCAGTCTTCCCGCACTGATGCACTGCTCGAGCAGCATCAGCAGCAGGTGGCAGCCGTACTGCAGCAGGCAGCGTTCCCCATCACCGGAAGCGTCCTGCAGCAAACGGCTCAACTGGCCGACCAACAGATAGTCATCTGGGATCCAGGTGCCGGACGAATCGTCGACAGTTCATTTCCACAGGCGCCGGACGATCTGCAGCCGGCACTGCAGAAACTGCCACCCGAACACTGGCTGCTGGATGAGACGGGCGAGTCCCCCGCCAGCCGACTTGAATGGACCTGGCAGGGCAGGGCAGAGCAGTACCGCTGCCGCTGGGTACCATCCCGCTGGAGACCCCAGTTTCGTATTATCATGCTGGCATCCAGCAGCGAACTGCAGGCGGTTCGCTGGCGGGCAATCTGGCCCCCCCTGGCAATCGGTGCTGCAGCCATGGCAGCAATCATCCCCTGGCTGCTCGCACTCACCGCCCGCTGGTCTCGCCGTCTGCAGCAGATTCAGCGGCGAGTCTCCGAGATTGCCCAGGGCCAGCTTCAGCCCGCAAACGGTCTCACCGCCGCACCAAATAAATCCGGCCCTGCAGGCTCGGCCGCAACCGCACGAACGTCTGCCGATGAACTGACGCTACTATTAGAAGATGTGCGGATGCTGGGAGCCCGACTGGCCGAACTGCAGCAGCAGTTACTGCTGGCAGAACGTGGCCGCTGGCTCGCTCAGCTGGCCGCCGGTTTCGCTCACCAGTTCCGCAATGGGCTGGCCGGCATCCAACTCGCGCTGCAACTGCACCAGACTCGCTGCCACACTGCCCACGATGATCGCTCACTCCAAATCATGCTCAAACAACTGCGACTGCTGGAAACTGAAGTCCGCGGTCTGCTGTCACTGGGTGGGCGAGCAGACGGAATAAAAACACAGTTTGACCTGAAACAACTTCTGGAAGACTGCTTGGAACTTGTGTCGCCGGCACTCGAACATCATTATATCCAGGTGCACTGGCTCACTCGCGAAACCATCGAAGTTACAGGTATTCGCGATGGGCTGCGAGCCGCCATCGTTAACCTGCTGCAAAATGCCATCGAAGCGGCCGGACATCAGGGGCAAATTCAGGTGTCAGTCCTGAAACCAAATTCTCAGGAAACGCTCGTCCGTATCTCAGATAACGGACCGGGGCCCGATCCACAGATTGCCGATCGCATGCTGCAGTCCTTCGTAACCACGAAAGCCGAAGGAGTCGGGCTGGGGCTGGCAATCGTCACTGCTGTAGCCCAGGATCACAGCGGACGCCTTGCCTGGAGCCGCAGCAACGGCTGGACGGAAATGAACCTGCTGCTGCCGACAACCAGCCACCCCGAAAGTCTCGCATGAGCAGAATACTGATCATCGATGATGAACCGGCACTCTGCTGGGCACTCGCCGAAGCTGCCAGTGCCGCCGGACACACCGCCATAACCGCTGCATCCATAGAACAGGCTCGAGAAAAACTCACGACATTTATCCCTCACGCCATCATCCTCGATGTGCGACTCCCTGGCCAGGACGGGCTCTCAGCACTTTCAGAATTCCGCAAGTCGCTGCCCGATGTGCCACTGATCGTCATGACAGCTTTCGGCGATCTGCCCACTGCCACGCGCGCGTTCTCCGGTGGGGCCTTCGAATATCTGGTCAAACCATTCGAACTGCAGACCTTCCTCAACGTGCTCGGCCAGGCATTGCTCGCGCAGTCGGCTGCCGCCACGCCACCACAATCCTCACACCAGCCAGCCGGACCCCTTGTCGGCACCAGCCCGGCGATGCAGGCCGTCTACCGCCAGATTGCCCTTATTGCCCCAGTTCCGTTCCCGGTACTTCTGCTTGGAGAAACCGGGACGGGAAAAGAACTTGCGGCCCGGGCAATTCATGATCACAGCAGCGTTTCGGCGGGCCCCTTCGTACCCGTATGCCCCGCTTCACTCAACCCCACACTTATTGAAAGTGAACTCTTCGGTCATGTCCGCGGCGCTTTTACAGGGGCCGGCGAACAGCGACGCGGCCTGTTCGAAATGGCCGACGGAGGCACACTCTTCCTCGACGAAATTGCCGATACGCCACCAGCCGTGCAGGTAAAACTGCTGCGAGTCCTCGAGACTCGCCGGTTCAGCCCCGTTGGCAGTGGCACAGAACGCGCAACAACAGCCCGCTTCATCGCCGCCACCCATCGCAACCTGCCACAGTTCATCGCTGCCGGTCAGTTCCGCGAAGACCTCTACCACCGTTTGACGGCCTTCACCATACACCTGCCACCGCTGCGAGAACGACACGGGGATCTGCCACTGCTGGTCAATTCGTTCCTGGCACAGTTGCCCGAGAATGTCCGCCCCGGACTGGTCAGCAATGAATTTCTGCACGCCCTGCAGCAAAAACCATGGACCGGCAACGTTCGCGAACTCCGAAATGCCGTCGAACACGCTGTGGTCCTTTGCCGCGGCGGTCAATTGCTGCCCGAACACCTGCCGCGTCACGCCGTACCCGAAAACTCGCACAACAAGGCCGACAACACGACCGACCTGTCCTCAGCCCTCAATCGCTGGATCAATCTCCAGCTGCAGGAACAACCTGACAATCTGTATGCTCAGGCCACCCGCATGCTCGACTCACTGCTGCTCCGCGAGATCCTCAGTCGCACCAGCCAAAACCGCACCGCAGCGGCGAAAATACTGGGTATGGACCGCGCTACTCTGCGCAACAGACTCCGGGAACTGGACCCGCACTGCGATCCCGAATGAACCAGTTCAATGACCCTGTCGCGGACAGCGTCGCATCAGATAGCCTGATCCGCTGCGAATGACCTCCAGCCACACTCCCTGCAGCTTCGAACACAATCGCGTCGAATGACGCTCCAGCCCCGACGCACTCAAACTGCGATCAATATCAAGAAAAGACTGAGCACTCAGACGATGCCCAGGAGCCCGCCAGAGAGCGAGAAACATCGGTATGCTGACCGCACCACGCAGCTTGAGACTGCCGTCACCATCCGTCTTCACCAGCAGCTCTTCGTCCACAAATTCAATTGTCGTCTTCAACGCCTCACTGCGAGCCTGAGTATGCTCCTGACGCTGCTGAAACTTCGCCCACCGGGCAAATTCGTCCACGTTACCACGAAACTCATCGAGAATCGCCACCGGCAACACCACCAGATCACCGTCAGTATCAGACTGCAGTCGATCCAGCACATCCATCACCAGCCGACAATCGAGCGGACTGGCGTCGGTCAGCCTGCGGTATTCATTGATGCCTCCACGATCTGCCGACACTATCGCCGCCACCGACTCAGCAGTCACCTTCGGCAATTCACATGTCGGCTCAGCCCGGCGACTGACCGCAGCACGCGGCACAACACAAGCTAAAAGCTGGTCCGCCAGACGAACCAGCAGCCCAGACAGTCGCCCCGGTTCATCCAGCCACAACTGCGCCTGCAGTCGATCGTCTCGTCGCGACATCGCTAGACGCTCCGCAGTAACTCTTTCATCACGTTCCCGTGAATGTCCGTCAGTCGGAAGTCCCGGCCCTGGAAGCGATACGTCAAACGCTCGTGGTTGACACCCAGCAGATGCAGGATTGTCGCATTCAAATCATGAATGTGCACTGGCTTGTCCACCACGTTGTAGCTGAAATCGTCAGTCTCGCCGTACACCTGACCGCCGCGAATCCCACCGCCCGCCATCCACATCGTGTAATTTCGAGGGTGGTGGTCGCGACCATAGTTGTCCCTGGTCAGCGTACCCTGACTGTAAACCGTACGACCAAATTCACCGCCCCAGATCACCAAAGTATCATCCAGCATCCCACGCTGCTTCAGATCACGCACCAGTGCCGCACTGGGACGGTCACACGCCGGTGCCAGCTGACGGATTGAACCGGGCAAACCGCCGTGATGGTCCCAGCCACGCAGAAACACCTGGGTAAAAGGCACGCCACGCTCCGCCATCCGCCGCGCCAGCAGACAGTTGTAAGCAAACGTCCCCGGTTCCTTTACCTCCGGACCGTACATGTCCAGCACCGACTGCGGCTCATCCGAAATATCCGTCAGCTCAGGCACCGACGTCTGCATCCGAAATGCCATCTCGTACTGAGCAATTCTGGAGACAATCTCAGGGTCACCCACGGCCTGCAGACGATTCTGATTCAACTGAGCCAGACCATCCAGCATGCGGCGCCGAGTCCCGCTATCGACACCAGCAGGATTCGACAGATACAATACCGGATCTCCACTGGACCGCAGTGCCACACCGGCATGACGAGTCGCCAGGAAACCGCTGCCCCACAAACGCGAAAACAGCGCCTGCGTCTGAGCACCCCCAGGAATCCGGGAATGCAGCACAACAAATGCCGGCAAATCCCGATTCGGGCTCCCCAGACCATAAGAAACCCAGGCACCCATACTGGGACGCCCCGGCAACTGGCTGCCGGTCTGAATGTACGTGATCGCCGGATCGTGGTTGATCGCCTCTGTATTCATCGTCTTCACAATGCACAGATCGTCCACGATCGACGCGATATTCGGCAACAACTCGCTGATCCACGCCCCTTGTTCGCCATGACGAGCGAACTTGAAGATCGAAGGTGCACACGGCAGACGCGACTGACCTGAAGTCATCGTCGTAATACGCTGCCCGTTACGCACACTCTCAGGCAAATCCTTATCGAAGAAGTCTGACAGTTGCGGCTTGTAATCATACAGATCAAGCTGGGAAGGAGCATCAGCCATGAACAGCCAGATGACGCGACGGGCCGTCGGAGCATGATGCAGTGCTGGCAAGGCAGGAGCCGTTTCAGAGGCTGCCGCCTGCACCGTGCCACGCCCCTCCGACTGTAGCAACGAAGCCAAAGCCGCTGCACCCATGCCCGTCGCCGTGCGCCCGAAAAAATAACGCCGGGTTTCCTGCAGGGCTGCATTCGATGCCGCTGAAATTAGGTCAGAGTAACCACTCATGCCAATTCCTCCCGCCGCCTCATGAAACAGGCCGGCAGATGAACGCCGGCCCCGCGATCAGAACACAGTTCAACTCAGCCTTCCGCCGTCCCTGCCTGCAATTGCCAGTCTTCTTCAGACTCCAGATCTTCAGTAATTGTGCGATCCCGCAGCATCGCGATCCGACCGGTCCGCACCATCTCAAGAATGCCAAATTCACGCATCCGCTCAATAAATGCCTCGATCTTGTTCTCACGCCCGGAAATCTCAATCATCACATGGTGCGCCCCCACATCGACGATCCGCCCGCGGAAAATGTCCACCAGTTCACGGATTTCACCGCGCCGGCCGTTCTCAGTGCTGACCTTGATGAGCATCAGATCACGCTCCACATAGTCCTCGCCGGAAAAATCCTGCACCTTGACCACGGTAACAATCTTCTGCAGTTGCTTGCGAACCTGCTCCAGAGTCTTCTCAGTGCCGTTCACCACAAAAGTGATCCGCGAAAACTCGGGGTTCTCAGTCGCCCCCACTGCCAGACTGTCAATGTTGTAGGCGCGGGCAGCCAGCATGCCGGCAATTCTGGAAAGAACTCCCGGCTGATTCATCACCAGGGCAGACAGAACGTGTTTCATGGAACAAACGCTTTCAACGATCTTGAATGTGACAGGAACCAGTCTGGCGAGAGTGGCTGAATGCTGCCTTCAGTGTCCCCCGAAATTCGAGGAAATCGAGCCCAATCCGGACGGAGTCAGCACTTTACGGCCAAATGACGGCAGGGACAAGTAATCAGTCGCGGAGCCCGCCAGCATGCCGAATTCCGGAACCCGCCAGAGACGTCGATACATTTGGCACAACCGGCACAATCCGTCTGACGATTTCTGCCAGTCACGAGCAGCAACAGGCCGTACGGGTTTTCCCGCTGCCCGGCCTGCCCACGGCAGTTGACGACATACAGCCTGTCCCCATAATTCCTCCCGCACCGGATTTGAAAAATTGCAGGTTCCTGAAAGTCGCAAACGGTTTTGCCCGATCATTGTGCTCGAACGGGTGCTGAACGGAACTGTCTTTTGCAAAACAAGGAATCCCGTTCATAACGAGCACTCAGGCTGGCCCAGTCGCAGCGAATCTTTACAATTCGTCCACGATTTGTGGCTCAGTCTCTCATGCGGGTGTAGCTCAGTTGGTAGAGCACCACGTTGCCAACGTGGTTGTCGAGGGTTCGAGTCCCTTCACCCGCTTTTTGTTGACTTCGGGCTGCGTCGAAGTGGCACTGGTCTGGAAATTGCCGCAGCAGCAGTACTTTTCGTACTCATTTTCCAAAGCGTGCTGTTCCCTGCGATTCCTCCGACAGGTCTGAACGGCGTAGTCCCCTGTCAGCAGGCTCCGGTGTCTGCTTTTTCGTTGATTCGGACCGGCTAATCGGCTGCTTCCGACCGCTCGCAGGGACTATCCCTGCGGTGCAGTAGCAGTTTTCATCGATGCCTGCTAACATTCGACTATAGCGTGTAATCTTGAACCAACACTAAGTCATAAAGAATCACAGTGGTCGGTCATGGTGCTGGTCCCTGCAGTAGTTTTCGCGACGAGGAACAGGAATGAGTTCGGAAGTAGAAGAGTCGGCAGTTGAAGTTTCCGCAGATGACGCTGCAGCAGAGACGGTCAAAACCCGCATGGCATTGCAGGTCAACATTGAAACCAAGGGCAATTGCCTGCGTCGCATTTCGGTCACTGTACCGGAAATTGACATTCAGGAAATTCGCAATGATGTTCTCGACGAACTCCGCGAAAAGGCTCAGGTTCCCGGCTTCCGCCCGGGGCGCGTGCCAAATGCTCTGCTGAACCGACGTTTCCGCACAGAAATCTCTGCCGACATCAAGCAGAAGGTGCTGATGGCCAGCCTCGAGCAGATCTCTGAGGAACACAATATTGAGCCGCTGGGCGAACCCCGCCTGAACCTCACAAATCTCGAAGTCCCTGAAGCTGGCGACTTCCGCTACGAGTTCGACGTCGAAGTCCGCCCGGACTTTGAACTGCCCGACTTCGCCGCTATGACACTCAGTCGCCCAACCGGTGAAGCATCGCCCGAAGAAGTCGAAGCCTTCATCGCCAACCTGCTCGATTCCCGAGCCACTACTGAAACAAAGGATACCGCGGCTGAACCTGGCGATATGGTTGCCTGCAACATTACCTACTCGTGGAGTGGCGGTGAAATCCCGGGCAGCTCTTTCGAACAACTCCGACTGCGTCCTGTCCTGAATTTTCAGGACGCGGTTCTGAATGGCTTTGATAACCTGATGACAGGCGTTGTCGCCGGCGAATCGCGGACCGCCAGCGTCACCATCTCGCTGCAGTCTCCTGTGGTCGAAATGCGTGGCGAAACTGTCACAGTCAATTTCGCTGTCGAAACTGTATTCAATGTACATCCAGGTACAATAAACGAGGCTCTGCTGTCTGACTGGGGCTGCGAAGGCGAAGCTGAATTCCGCACCATACTGCAAGAGCAAATGACCAGTCAGGTGCAGTATCAGCAGCGTCAGGCTCTTCGCAATCAACTGCTTGAGAAGATTACAGCATCTGCTGACTGGGACCTGCCGGAAGGATTGGTGCGACAGCAGACAGACAATGCACTGCGTCGAGAACTGCTGGAAATGGCTCAGGCTGGTTTCACCCAGCAGCAGATCCGTGCCCGTGAAAACCAGATGCGGCAGAACGCGATCGCGGATACGAAAGTGGCCCTCAAGCAGCACTTCGTGCTCGACAAGCTTGCCACCCGCGAGAAAATCGAACCTACGGCTGAGGAAATTGATCGTGAACTGCACACGATGGCCATGCAGACCGGCGAATCCGCCCGTAAACTGCGTGCTCGGCTTGTGAAATCCGGCATGATTGAAAACCTCGCTGCCCAGTTGCGTGAACGCAAAACTGTCGACTGGATCATGGAACGTGTCCAGTTCACAGATGCTCCACACACTCCGTTTAAGCGGAACGACGCAGAATCAGTGCGGACTGCCATCTGCGGCAATATGAAGTCGTCACTGGTGGACGACGCCCCTGCTGAATCTGCATGAGCCCCCCTTTCCGATCTGCACAGGCGCGCATAAGATTATGTGCGTCTGTTTTTTGTTGACGGTCACGTGAGTTGAATTTTTTGCACGTTTCAGGAACTGGCGAATGAAGGATCCGCGTCTCGATTACATGCCAATGGCAGCCCGCGAATACTCTGCGCAAAGGCAGATGACCGTGGGCGACCTGCTGCTGGACAATCGCATCATTTTTCTGGACGGCCCGATTCACGACGGCAGCGCTAACCTGGCCATCATGAAAATGCTGTTCCTGCAAAGCGAAAATCGCCATCAGGACATCCATTTCTACATCAATTCGCCCGGCGGGTCTGTGACAGCAACGCTGGCAATCTATGACATTATGCAGTTCATCGAATGCGATGTCGCAACCTACTGCGTGGGTCTGGCGGCCAGTGGCGGTGCCATCCTGATGGCCGGTGGAACTCCCGGCAAACGCTTTGCTCTAAAACATTCCAAAATGATGATTCATCAGCCCTACGGCCAGGTGGGTGGTCAGGTTTCGGACATTGAGATTCAGGCCAAGGACATCCTCGCTGCTCGCGAACTGTTGAACGAGATTCTGGCGCGACACACCGGCCAGCCCATCGAACGTATTGCCCGCGATACACAGAGAGACCACTACCTCACCTCGGCTGATGCCAAAGCCTATGGGCTGGTTGACGAAATTCTCGACCGACCAGCCAAAGAACGTCGCAAGTAGGCGGTTCACACAGACCCGCAGGCAGCCCTTCGCTGCTCTCACGCTGTTTCCCTGGCGCTCATGACGGACCAATAGCTATGACGGTACTTGTGCCCTACGTGATTGAAAAAAATGGCCGCGACGAACGTGCCATGGATATTTACAGCCGACTGCTGAAGGATCGCATCGTGATCCTTGGCAGTCAGGTCAATGATGACTCGGCAAACAGCATTGTCGCACAATTGCTGTTTCTGCAGTTCGATGATCCGAAAGCCGACATTCACTTTTACATTAACAGCCCCGGCGGTTCGATTACTGCCGGCATGGCCATCTATGACACCATGCAGTACATCACCTGTGATGTTGCGACCTACTGCATCGGTCAGGCGGCCAGCATGGGAGCATTGCTGCTGACGGCCGGCACAGCCGGCAAACGACACGCACTGCCGAATGCTCGTATCATGATCCATCAGCCACTCGCCGGCATGGAAGGCACCGCAACCGAACTGGAAATCCATGCGAAGGAAGTGCTCCGAATCAAGCGTCGCATGAACGAAATTCTGCTGAAGCACACAGGTCAGACTCTGGAAAAAATTGAGGAAGACACCGACCGCGACAACTTCATGTCGGCCGAAGAAGCACGCGGCTACAACCTGATCGATAAGGTACTGGAACGCCTCGGCTGATCATGCGACCTCCTCGAATCCCGATTGCGTCAACTGCCCCAACTTTTAGTCGGGGCAGTTTTTGTTTTCCCGTGGCTTACCCCCGCAGGATTTCCCCATGCACTGCAAGCCATTCAAAGTTTGCCGATCAGCAATTGTGATTCTGCTGGCCTTGCTGATCACGCTCGCGGTATCCGCGGTTGCTGCGCAGCCACCAAAACAAGACGGCGAAGCCCCCGCCACAGAACCGCCACTTCAGCTCAAATCTGCCACCCCCGCTGAATTCCGCGAGTTCGCCGACGGCCTGCAGGGTCGCGGACTGTGGATTTCCAAACTTTCTACCCGCATGTACCGTGGTAAACAGGTATTCGACGCCACAGCGGAACCCAACACCAGAGAACTGGCCTGGTTTGTCCACGCAAACCTTACGGCCGACGAGTTCGCTGAGAAACAAAAGAATTATTCCGCCAACGGATTCGTCCTCCACTCCAGCCAGATCCTTACAGTGCGATCCAGCCAGTTGCACCTGGGGCTGTGGACGCAGGATGCAGCCGCTAAAACTGTGTTGCAGCTGCCGGCAGGTGAAATCCCCGAGTCTGGCAGCGCCGGTGATGACCTTGAACCACTTAACAAACTGTTCCGCGGTTTCCTGCGAGAAATGCAACTCCCCGGAGCCACTGTGGCAGTCTCTCGCGACAGACAAATCCTGTATGAACGAGCATTCGGGTGGGCCGATGTGGATCAACGGACTCCCATGCAGACCTCCAGCGAAATGCGAATCGCCAGCATCTCGAAGCCACTCACCGCCGTCACCATTCTGCTGCTGGAAGCTGATGGCCTGCTCACACTTGATGCTCCCGTTCTGCCTCTGCTGGCGCGACACTCCGCAGGCTTGCCCACATCACAAGCACTCGCGGCCGACCCTCGCTGGGCTGACGTGCAGGTTCGCCACTTGCTGCAGCACACGGCCGGGTTCAATCGTGACAAATCCAAAGACACCATGTTTGAACTTGTGACGATTGCCGCAGCCCTCAGTCTTGACCGTTCACCAAACGTCAATGACATCGTCCGCTACCAGCTCGGACAAACGCTGGACAACGCACCCGGCTCAGAATTTCATTACAGCAATGTTGGCTATTGCCTGCTCGGGCGTATCATTGAAGCGGTCACCGAAACCTCTTATGAAGATGTCGTCCGGCAGCGAATTCTGATTCCGTGCGGCATGCAGCAGACCAGACTGGGAAAAACTCGACTCGAACAGCGCGGCCCCAATGAAGTGACTTACTTCGCTCGCAATCGACGACGCGTGCCGCTCGTCTTCGACCTGCTGCAGCAACCGCGATTGGAGACGAGGCTCGTGGAAACGCCGTGGGGACAGTGGGATCTGGAAGTTATGGATGCCCATGGAGGCTGGGTCTCAACAGCCGCAGACCTTGTCCGATTCGCTGAAGCGGTTTCCGTCTCCCAGCATGGCTTGCTGCAGGAAAAATCGTTCAGTCTCATGATGCAGAAACCGGCACTTCCGGACAAAGCTGAGGCACAGGTCTGGTACGGCCTCGGATGGAACGTACGAGGACTGGCGGAAGTCAACAAATCCAATTTCTGGCACACCGGTCTGTTGTCCGGCACATGCTCCTTACTGGTTCGCCGCTGGGATGACTGCTGCTGGGCTGTGCTGTTCAACTGCGATCGCACGGATACCAATAAACCTTGTGCTGACGTGATCGACGGCCCCATGCATCGGGCTGTCGACCAGTCGCTGCAACTGCTCCAGGCTAAACAGTAACGCAGCTGTATCCGACCGCACACATGACAGCCACGAGCACAGTGATAAGAAACACTGGTTTGTCGCACCGTCCCGGCGGTGTTCACACCCGCGAAACACCGTCAGTGGTTCGCCCGATATCCCATGCAGCCTTAGTCGTCCAAAAGCACTTACTGTCTCTGTTCGCCATCCCAAACCAACCGTTCCGCGTTTCAGTTCTGAGCCCCTCGATGCCGACGCTGCCGCGGTGGCACCGGGGCCCCATCTCCAGTGCGCTGCAACTGCTCCACCGCCGGCAGATCCCAGCCCCGCAAAAATGCCGGCTTGTCTCGCCGACCACCACGTACATAATCCCGATACAACTGTTGCGCAACTGCACCAGACTCGAGACCCAGTTCCAGTAAATACTCAAACAGCAGCTCGTAAAGCCTGATCAGCGCAATGTTGTGACGACGCTGCTCACGCTCCCAAACCCACGTCGAAAAGTCAATGAAACAGGCAAAAGGTGAATCCCCGGATCGCAGCAGCAAATTCAGACTCTCGTGAAAATTGCCGCTGTTGCCGTACAGGTCCCAGTAACGGGCAAAACGACGCACTCGCTGCAATTCCTCAAACGTCATGCAGTCCGTCTGCAGAACTTCCCACGGAGCATGCTCGCTCCACAACATTCCGTGAGCTTCATCATGACGCAGAATCGGAGTTCCCCGCAGACGTTTCAGCAGCCCCACCTGAATCTCATGAGGGCCCAGCCGCCACAATTGATCGAACCCGTCCGCAAAAGACTGCAGATTCTCTCCGGGCAGGCCGGCAATCAAATCGGCATGCAGATGTACCGTCGTGTGCTCTCGCAGCCAGCGTAAATTTGCCGCAACCACAGTATTGTCCTGCCGGCGACTGATCAACTCCCCCACCTCAGAGTTGAATGTCTGGATCCCAATCTCAAACTGCAGTGCCCCCTCAGGAAACTGCACAATCAGCTGCCGCAGCGACTCCGGCAGCCGGTCAGGTATCAGTTCAAAATGCAGAAACAAGCCTTCGCCTGAACGGTCCAAAAAAAACTGCAGAATCGCCTGACTCAGTCGCAGATTCAGATTGAACGTCCGATCAACAAACTTGAACTGCCGCACGCCACGATCAATCAGCTGCTGCATCGCTTCCAGAAATGCAGCCAGCGGAAAATTTCGCACCGGTATATCCAGCGCTGACAGACAAAACTCACATGTAAACGGACAGCCTCGCGACGCCTCGACATAAATGACTCGGTTGGCAATGTCCTCAGCCGAATATTCGTCGTAAGGCAGCACAAGCGAAGACAAGTCCGGAATCCCCGCAGCAATCACCCGATCCGGCGGAGGATCATTTGCCAGCAACCGCTCACACAACTCGCGAAACGCATGATCCGCTTCGCCGGTAATGACATAATCCGCCAGCCTTGTTACTGGTTGCTGGTCAGTCTCCCAGGATACCTCCGGTCCGCCCAGCACCAGCCACGTATCTGGCAGAACCCGCCGCAAGTCGGCAACCAGTCGAGTCACTGCGTCAATATTCCAGATGTAAACTCCAATACCGACGATTTCCGGTCGGAGCCGCACGATTTCCGCCAGCACGTCGTTCGACTGGTCATTGATCGTGAACTCTGCGATCTCAGCGACTTGACGCAGCTCACCAAGGTTCGCCAGCAGATAGCGCAGCCCAAAACTGGCGTGCGAATAACGAGCATTCAAAGTGGTCAGCAGGATTCGGCTCATGCAGGAATTCACTGAACAGGCAGTGAATGCAACAAAGCCTGCTCTTCTAAAACGTTGACGTTCGAAAGCTCCAGTGTACCAGGCAGCACTCGAATGTCATCTGCCCCGACCGTTTCCGGCACAGCTCCGTCAGCGACGCGAAAATGCACACCGTCGTCCGTCTGCAGCGCTGCCGGATCAGTCACTCGCATCACCGGCAAACGCCCGCAGCTTCGTCGTTCACCAGCCGCACCGCCTCGATTTGCCCCTCCCAGCACTTCACCCCGCTCCGTGATCGTTACCGCCTCACCAGCCTGCAGTGACCACGTTCCCGCCAGTGACCGGAATTCTCCGGCAATCAGCAGGCCCAGACCGGACTCGTCCGGCGCTCGCTGCAAGTCGCCGCGCCGAGTCAGCAGGCCATCAGACAACTGCAGCCACAACCCGGCATCATCCGGCAGACTGACCGCGAGGGGCAGGGCAGTCCGAATCCTTCGCCCCGGCTCGAATGAACGCAACTGCAACAAACTCTGGCGTTCACTGGAAGCGACAGACATCAGCGGAGTCGGCACAGGCAGCACCAGCCAAGCCCGATATCCCACACAACGCAATTGTCGCAGGTTGTGCAGAGCCGCCGCACGTTCGGTATCAGCAGCAGGCTGAGCACCGCGATCACTCAAGGTGTCAAACGACGGTGCCTCAGCAGCCAGTGGCGGCAGAGAACGCTGCGGAGACTGCAAATTTGGGGTAAAGATGGAATTGAGCGACCCGGAAATCGCACGCTTCTGCTGCAACAGATCGTCCTGCTCTTGCGCCGGCATGTCCCGCAGTGTCTCAGCCCACGCAGACACAGCCTCAGCATCGGCATCGGGAAAGATTCGGCGAATCCGCTGCTCGGTATCGCGGCGAGCCTTATCCGGGGTGGCAGAAACCGGAATCACTGCCACCTGCTCGCCCTCAGCCGCAGAATCGAAGGATGCCGGCGGTGTCGCCGGCAAGCCAACCGGGCTTTCAGTGACAGCATCCGCTGACACAACTTCCTGGCCACCCGGGAACCCGAATTCACTGCTGTCAAACGGTGGCGGTTGCGCAACCGAAATTTCCGGCGATGCCGAAAGTTGCTGAGGTTCACCACCCGCACCCAGCCAGCCGGACGAAATGCCGCCACCAGCCAGCAGCCCCAGCAAAAACAGTGAAAATGTCAGCGCACCGAAAGTCATTACACGAGTCATCATCAACTTCCCTGTCAATTTCGCTGACCTGCTGCCGCAATCCCTTGTAGCCGGCATCCGTCAGAATCAAAGAATAGGGACTGGGAATCAGACGGTCGAGACAAAATGCCCGGTCGGGCTGGCATTTGTTGTTTTTTTCACACTCCCGCCAATAGCCAAAAAATGCCTGCGGACTTGCGTTCCCACGCAAATTCCCGACACTCCCGCTCAAACCTGTCCGTTCTCTGTAAACTCTGAAAGAATCACATGAGCAAGAATCGCAAACCGGAAGTTGATGCCGCTGTTAAGGATCTCGACTATAACAAAAACAGCTACCAGATCGAATTCCGTACAAACCATGGAACTATTCTGCTGGACCTAATGCCGGAAGTGGCACCCGGACACTGCGCTAATCTGATCGGACTGGCCCGCATCGGGTATTATGACGGGGTTATGTTTCATCGAGTCATCAATGGATTCATGATTCAGGGTGGCTGCCCGCTGGGTACCGGAACCGGTGGCCCTGGATACACTATCAAAGCCGAATTCAATGCCACTCAGCATGTGGCTGGCGTCCTGTCGATGGCCCGCACCAATGACCCCAATTCCGGCGGGTCACAGTTCTTCATCTGCCTCGGCACCCACGCCTATCTGGATCGTCAGTACACGGCCTTCGGACGCACAGCAGACGCCACCAGCATGGAAGTCGTACGGAAAATCGGCAACCTGCCGACCAATTCCAGCGACAAGCCGCTGCAGGCTGCCACCATTGAAAAAGCCACCGTAATCGCTCACCCCAAAGCATAACTCTGGCTCTGACGACCGTCAGGACAAAACGCTGCTCGGGCTTACCGGCTCGAGCACTCCCGTTCCACAACACTCCGGCACCCGCACCGCAGCAGCCCATTTGCTCTGCACACCGCAATCAACGGAAACCTCGTTATGGCTCGGTACTGGCTGTTCAAATCGGAACCGGAAGTGTTTTCCATCCATGACCTGCAGCAGTCCAAAGGCAAACGCACTTCGTGGGAGGGGATTCGCAACTACCAGGCTCGCAATTTCCTTCGCGACACTGCTCAGGTCGGTGATGGCGTGCTGTTCTACCACAGCAATGCCGATCCACTGGCGATCATGGGCACCGCCAGCATCGTCAAAGCCGGTTACCCGGACCACTTTGCCTGGGAACCTGACCACAATTACTTCGACTCGGCGTCCACCGCCGAGAAACCGGTCTGGTTCATGGTTGATATCAAACTGACGAGTATCTTCCCCCGGCCCGTTACTCGCGAACTGCTGCCGACAGAACCGGATTGCCGCCAGATGATGTTGCTGAAGAAAGGCTGTCGCCTGTCGGTTCAACCGGTCACCGAACTGGAATGGCAAGCCGTTCATCGCCTCGCTGGAATCACGATTTCCTGACGCACAACAACTGTTCTGCTCGGCTAAAACCCCGTTTCCCGTACAAAACCTGCGAAATTGTCACCAAAAACTGCCAGAATCGTCGCATAATGCGCCAGTCACTGTGCAGGTCGTGACCGTGATTACTGCCGGAAATGCACGAATATGGCGTCCACGTCTGTCAATTCGGTTGAAAGTGCAGCGGCCCGAACTCTGCTGCAGGACCAGCACAGACTGGCAGATGTCGAACTCAAACACGACAAAATCCGGCAGTTGCTGCATTCACAACAGGCAGATGCAGTGCTGCTGCAGGACCCGGCAGCCCTCGCATGGTTCACAGCCGGTGCGGATCTCAGCCGCAGTCAGCCGGATGGATGCCAAACCAGTATTTTTGTCACTGATGACGCCCGTCTGTTTGCCACCAACTCCGTCGATGCCGTACAGCTTTTTGAACGCGAAACCTTCGGACTCGGATTCCAGCTCAAACAGCGAGAATGGCACCAGCCACATGCCGCACTGATCGCCGATCTGTGCCGCGGGCGACGGGTCATCACTGATGCCCACGCCGAAGGAACCACGCCAGCCATACGACCGATTCAGGGACTGCGACAGACTCTGACACCGCTTGAGACTGATCGACTGCGAAGACTCAGTCGGGTGCTGGTGCATGCTGTGGAAGTCACGGCAGCCGGCATTCGACAGGGCAGAACGGAATCCGATGTCGCAGGAGAAGTGGGGCATCGACTGCTGCGCCGCACGGTCTGGCCTGTCCGAATTCAGGTGGCTGCAGACGGTCGCACTCAACGCTATCGTCACTGGGGCTTTGGCGAGGATACCATAGAGCAGTCAGCCGTGATTTCATGCACAGCCAGACGATGGGGCCTGCACACTGCCGTCACTCGCACTGTTTCACTCGGAGCAGCCCCGGAACGCCTGCAAAAGGCTCACGCTCAGGCGGTTCTGATGCATGCCACCGGCATGTATTTTTCTCGCGTCAATGAACAGGTTGCCGATGTCTGGTCGAAGGTGCAAAGAATCTACGAAAAATTCGGACTGCCAGATGAATGGCGACAATCCGATCAGGCCGAACAACTGGGGTACCAGCTGTTCGAAAATCAATTCAAGCCCGGATCGGAACACCGATTAAGCAGCGGACAGGTCTTATTCTGGCACCCCTCCGTGGATCAGGCCATGTGTGGCGACTCCATACTGACCGGCGATCGACTCGAATGCCTGACCGCTTCCGCAAAATGGCCATCACTTATAGTCCAGGTTCGCGGCACACCGGTAACGGTTGCAGGAATCCTGCAGATCCCCGCAGCCGACACTCACGACAGTACTGGGAGTGACTGGGAACAGCTGATCAATCAGCTTGACGAAGTCAGCGGAGACGACGGAGGTACACTAGGATCGCACTGGGAACTTTCCCCGGTCAGTGGCCCGCAGCAGAGCAGGGGAGACTGAAGTTGTGCTGACTGTAACAAGGTCGATCAGAATACCAGAACAGGAACTGCATTATGCCTACATCCGCAGCAGCGGCCCCGGCGGACAAAATGTCAACAAAGTCAGCTCCAAGGCAGTACTCACATGGCCGTTTGCTCAGTCCACGGCACTGACCGGAGCAGTCCGGTCACGATTTGAAAGTCGCTACGCCCGACGAATCACTCGTGAAGGCTGTATTGTGATCAGCAGCCAGAAGTACCGCGAACAGTCACGAAATGCTGAAGAATGTCGTGCCAAACTGAGTGCCATGATTCTGGCGATCGTGGAAGCTCCGGTTGAACGTCGCCCCACCGAGAAAACTCACGGCTCGCACCGCCGCAGACTGGAACAAAAACGAAATCGCTCAGCCCATAAACAAGGCCGCCGCAAGCTGCACCCCGAATAACCCCCCATCACTCGCACCCCGGAAATCTGTGCCAATTTTCGCAATTCTGAGGATTCTGGCGGCCGTTTACCGGCCCCGCCAAGGCAGACACTGCTGCTTTTCCCGCCTGCCCGCATTCCACACCTCCACGCACACCGAAATACAGCAGGAATTGTGGTCTGCTGCGGTTGCGAGTGCTAGGATTGGTCGTTTGCAGGACCTCCCCTCTTTGTGGCGTCGTGTCATGTCAGAACCACCCAATGAAAACACTGACGTACTCGTGAATCCCCACGCCTTCGGGTCAGTGGTTGCTTCCACCGCCGGGCCAGTTGCCACAGATGACTCCCTGACTGTAGGTATGCGTACAAACGACGCCCCCCTTTCCGCACCTGTCAGGTCCGGCACTGGTCTGTGGGGAGTCACCGTGCCACCGGCAAAAACCACAGCCGGCAGCCGCAAGCCCAGTGGCTGGCGACACCGCCTGCAGCGACAGGAAGTGCGACGCGCAGGACTCCTGTTCCTGCTGACCTTCGCCAGCACTCTGCTGGTCGGTGCTAATTTCTTTCCGTTTGATTACCTGCTGGGCATGCTGTCACCCGGCTACTACCAGTACATGGCCCAAAGAATCCCAAACCTCGACCAGGTCTTTCGCCAAAGCCTGTGGATGGGCTTCCAGTATGCCGGTCCCGTCATGCTGATTCTCGTGTTTCACGAAATGGGACATTACCTGCAGGCCGTGCGTTACGGCGTGCCAGCATCACTGCCCTACTTCATTCCGCTGCCGGTCGCCCCGCTCGGAACCATGGGCGCCGTGATCTTTCAGTCACCCGGAGCAGCGACCAGACGGCAGATGTTCGATATCGCCGTCTCCGGTCCCCTCGCCGGGCTCGTCGCCACAATACCAGCGCTGTATTTCGGACTGTCCCGGTCACAGTACATCGAAGTTGCGCCCCAAGCCGGTTTCGGACTTTCGTTCGGAGAACCACTGCTGCTGACGTGGATGGTAGAACTGCTGCATGGTCCCGCCGGGCCGAACAACGTCTTCGTCATGAACCCTGTCGCAATGGCCGGCTGGGTCGGTCTGTTCGTTACGTCCCTGAATCTGCTGCCTATCGGACAACTCGACGGCGGCCATATTCTCTACACACTTATCTGTCGTCGAGCACACGTGGTTGCACTGCTGCTTTACAGCTCGGCCATCGCTGCTGTCATCTTCCTCGGCAACACCTCGTTTGTACCGCTGTTGCTGCTGCTGCTGCTGACCGGCATTCGACACCCCCCGACCGCCGACGATGCCGAACCCCTCGGACTCGGACGACACCTCGTCGGCTGGCTGACACTCGGGTTTCTTGTCATCGGATTCACTCCAGAACCAATTTCCTGGAAACCACTGGCACCCGAACAGCCACCGGCAAAGTCCACCGAGCAGCCTGCTCAGTACCCGGATGCACGCTCAGAAGAAATCATGATCTGAACGTTCATCGTCCGGTCTCCAGCTCACACTCGGTCATACAGGATCTCACGACCCGTACCGTCGCCCGTGCCTCGTCCGTCACAATACACCGTCTGCCCGTGCACGAATGTCCGCACCGGCCAGCCAGTCAGCGATACGCCGTCCCACGGCGTCCACCCGCACTTTGTCAGCTGATCCTCGTTCCTGACCAGCGCCGTGCAATTCATATCCACCAGCACCAGATCCGCATCCCAGCCTTCCCTGATCGCCCCCTTGTGATGCAGATTCCAGACTCGTGCAGGAGCCTCACACATCCACGAGACGACCTGCCGCAGACTGCACAGCCCCAATGACACCTGATTCAGCAGCAGCGCCAGCGAGTTTTCAACGGCAGGCAGTCCGGAAGGCGACTTCGGATACGGCTGACGCTTCTCCTCCAGTGTGTGCGGAGCATGATCGGTGGCAATCACCTGCAGTGTGCCATCCAGCAATCCCTGCCAGACTGCCGCCGCATCCGCTCGACTCTTGATCGATGGGTTCATCTGAATCAAGGACCCCAAACGGTCATAGTCATCCGCAGTGAAAAATAAATGATGCGGACAGGCCTCCGCCGTAATCAGATCGCTGGTCCCCCGCAAAAACTGCACCTCGTCGGCCGTACTGACGTGCAGCACGTGAAACCGATGCCGATACCGCTCTGCTAAAGCCACTGCCCGCTTCGTCGCAATCAGTGCAGCCACATTGTCCCGAATCAGGCTGTGATCAGAAACAGTCGTACCACCCCCGATTCTCGCTGCATTCGCACGTACCGTTGACTCGTCTTCACAATGAGCACAAATCGGCAAAGTCGTCTCGGCGAAAATCCGCTCTAGAGCCGACTGCTCATCCACCAGTAGATCGCCTGTGCTGGAGCCGATGAAGATTTTGATTCCCGGAGTCCTGACAGCGCGAGCCAGCTCCTTGACGTTGTCAGGCGTTGCACCTATGTAAAAGCCGTAGTTTACCACACAACGCCCGGTCGCCAAAGCCAGCTTGGACTCCAGTGCAGCCACCGATGTCGTTGTCGGCTTCGTATTGGGCATCTCCAAAAACGAAGTCACACCGCCTTTCGCACACGCACGACTCGCTGTTAACAAGTCCTCCTTGTGCGTCAGACCCGGCTCGCGGAAATGCACCTGGTCATCCACCACCCCCGGGATCAAATGCAAACCAGCAGCATCAATCACTTCATCCGCCGACGCACCGTCCGGGACGTCCAATGCAGCCACCCGGCCGTTCTCAATCAGCACATTAATCCGCTCGGTCGCTTCCGGAAGAACAACCTGAGCGTGTCGGATCAGAGTCTTCATCGTGCACTCGCCTTTCCGCCCATCTGCGGCAGACCGTAAAACTGAATTGCCGTTCCACCAAAAATCCGCTCACGCTCCGCAACACTCATTTCAGACGTAAGCTCTCGAAGCGCGGCAACAACGTCCGAATACTCAGCTGCCAACTCACAGACCGGCCAGTCCGTCCCAAACATACAGCGTTCCACACCAAACGCCTCAATCGCCGTTTCAACATAAGGTCGCAAATCTGCAACAGTCCACCGCTGCCAGTCCGCTTCCGTCACCAGACCACTTAATTTGCAGTAGATGTTGTCACACTCAGCCGCACGTCGCAAATCCGCTGCCCACTCGTCAATCCGGCCCAGACGAATCTGCGGCTTCGACAAATGATCGATCACCATCGGCAAGTCCGGCAACTGACGCCCCAAAGTTTCAGCGTGCCGCAGATGCTGCACATGAAACAATAGATCAAATGGCACACCATGCCGCTGCAGAACCCGCAATCCGCGTACCACATCAGGACGAATAATAAAGTTCTCGTCAGGCTCATCCTGAGTCACATGGCGGATACCGCAAAACTTCGGATGCAACAGCAACTCCTGCAACTGCTGCTCACAGCGATCACTGCTCAAATCTGCCCAGCCCACCACACCGACAATAAATTCATGCTGATCCGCCAGTCCCAGCACCCAGCGGTTCTCAGCCGGATCGTGCTGAGTCTGCACGAAAATGCTGCCGTCCACACCATTCGATCGCAGCCGCGGCAATAAATCTTGGGGCAAATAACTGCGATTGATCGCAGCATGCTCCGGCTTCGACAACCAACCATAGTCAAAAGGCAAATCCATCTGCCAGAAATGCTGATGAGCATCAATAATCACAGTCAACCTCTCCCAGTGCCACAATCACGCCCAACAGACGATCGCCAGATTCTAAACCGACACCCTTTGCCGCTGCATTCGGATTCACTTTCATTCCGCCCGATATCGAAATTCACACACTCGCGTCACGTTTTTTCCTCAGTTTACTGCTCAAATACCTCCGTTTCCTACGATTCCCTGCCAAGGACTTTCAGCAACACAAATTCCCCTCGCAAGCAATTCACGCGGCTCTCGCAGCTTCTTCTGCGCGAAATCTCAACGTTTGACCCACAAAAATGGTTTATTCTTGAAATCCTGTTGCATTTTTGACAAACTAAGCGGGTGTGAAACACCCGTCGCATCTGAACATTCGTCACGCTACGGCGCCGAGGAAGGCTAATGAAGGTAGTCCTTGAGCTTCAGGATCAATCGGCCAACGTACGGACAATCACCGTTCGTCACGACATCGTCATCGGCCGCGGTTCTGACTGCAATCTGCGACTTTCTTCGCCTCAGGTCAGTCGACGTCACTGCTTCCTCCGCGTCAGTCGCGATGGCGTGACCGTCACAGACCTCGACAGTAGCAACGGCACCTGGGTGCAGGGTCGCCGCATCCCATCCGGCGTTCGCCAGGATGTCGGCGACGGAGAACAACTGTCACTCGGGCCCATCCGCTTTGTCGTCTACCTCCGACAGGAAGCCGTCGCCGCCAGTATCCTCTCATCCGGAGTCCTGCACGAAGGCGTTAATTCCAGCGCACTGCAGATTGAAGCCGGTCCCGGCGTCAGCACCGACAAAGATGACACCATAAAAGACAATGCCACCAAAAATGGCACCATCGCAGACAGCCGTGCCGAAATCATCGATCTCGGAAATCGTGGTGGTCCCGATCGCACCACGGTTCAGTCGGCCACAGCCGCCAGACAACCCGCTCCGTCAGGCCCCGACAGCGTCGATGTTCTCGATGCCGATGTACTCATCCTCGGTTTCAAACAAATACAATCGCTGGCGTCAGAAAAGACGGCCGACGATATCCGGCTGCCTCGCATCAATGAAGACGATTCCACTTTTCTGTCACCCGGTAAACAAACTGCTGATGAACCCGTCGACGAAGTCGAAATCCTCGACGAAGACGGTGATTCACTCCGCAATTTCCTCCGCGGTCAGTAAGCTGACTCACACTCAGTCGTCAGCGTCACCCATTACTCCCGGTGCTGCCGGCTGCAGTGGACATCTGGCCGCGACAAACGTCTGCGTTTCATCCGCCCCCTCGAAATGCACCGTCACCGTTGCCCGGTGCGAAGCACCACCCACTTCCGTCACAACCCCCGTACCGTACCGCGGATGCCGCACCAGCATACCACGACGAAACGCCGGGATCTCCCGCGGATCATCTGTCCTGTCTCCCTCAAGAATCTCCCGCTCACCGCTTAACTGAGACCCCTTCATCAGCAACGGACGCAGCGCACCACCGCGCGTTGCCTCAAAACGACGACGCGCTGCCTCCAGCCGATCATCCAGACTCGCCATTGCCAGAGCCGCCGGGGTCGCCACAGAAATGCCACGATCCAGTTCCTGTGACAGCTCACCCGTAAACGGACTAGATATCGTCGTCCTACGCATCCCGCGAAAAACTCGCTCAGAAGTGTGCGTCAAAGTCAAATGCTCACGCGCTCGAGTGATCCCCACGTAAAGAAGCCGCCGCTCTTCCTCCAGTGATGACGGATCACCATCACGAATGGCCCGCTCATGCGGTATCAGCCCATTCTCCAGACCCGTAATATACACACACGGATACTCAAGACCCTTCGATGCATGCAGCGTCATCAGCGTGACTGCCCCACGCAATGGATCCACCTTGTCAACTTCACTGCTCAGAGTCGCCTGCTCAAGAAATCCCTGCAGAGATGGCGGCTCAACAGGCTCCAGCCCCCCCTCAGCTTCTCGAACAGACGCCACTCCCTGGTCGTAACCAGGCACTGCGGCACCTGTAAACAAACTGCCAGCACCCGTGTCATAATGCCGCGCTGCAGATATCAGTTCATGAATGTTGGCCTCTCGGTCCACATCCACTTCATCCTCCTCCTGACGCCACAACGACAGATAATCGATCTCGTCTATCAGGCGCTCAAGCACAGGGGCAACCAGACCGGCCGCTGACTGCCGATGCAGACGCCCAATCAGATCCACAAACCCCTCCAGCGATTTCCGCACCCGCGCCGACAAACCTTCAATCGCCGAACTCTGGCCCGCCGCCGCAAAAATACTCAGACCATGCTGAGCAGCATAACGCCGCACCTTCAACAGCGATGCGCTACCAATCCCCCGCGTTGGACGATTGATGATCCGCTCCAGTGCCGAATCATCCGCATGATTCTCAATCAGACGCAGCCACGCTATCAGATCTCGCACCTCAGCTCGCTCGAAAAATGAATACCCCGCCGCTACCTGACACGGTACCTCATAACGAGAAAACGCCGTCTCAAACAGACGCGACAACGCATTCACACGATAAAATACGGAAAAATCCGACCAGCGATGCTTCCCGGAATCCACCTGCCGACGAATCTCTCGAGCTATCCCATCAGCCTCCGACTCGCCATTCTCATAAACCAGCAGCCTGACCGGAACCCCCTCAGCATTGCTCGTCGTCAAACGACCACGATGCGGACGCCGGTTGAAGGAAATCAGACGATCCGCACACGACACAATCCGCTTCGTACTGCGAAAGTTCTCGTCCAGCGAAACCACCCGACGATCCGGATAGTCTCGCTCAAATGCCGTTACATTGGCCGGTCGAGCACCCCGCCAGCCGTAAATCGACTGGTCTGGATCACCCGTCACACACAAATTGCGATAGTCACGCGACATCGCCTGCACAATGCGATACTGCGCCAGATTCGTGTCCTGATACTCGTCTACCAAAATAAATCGAAACTTCTCGTCCAAAAGACGCCGCAGCTCAGGTTCCTCGTCGTCATGCAGCAATGACACCGCATGCAACAGCAGATCATCAAAATCCACCGAATTCTGAACTCGCACCCGCTCCTCGTAGTCCGCAAAAACCTGATAAACCGCAGCATCAATCGGACCACCAGCACGCTGCTCAAACTGCTGCCGGAACTGCGCTGATCCAATCATGTCGTTCCGCGAACGACTGATCCGACTCAAAACACGACCAGGCTCCAATACCGACGTGTCCAGATCCCGGTCCTTCATGATCCGTCGCAACAGATCGACCTGATCCGAATGGTCCAGAATCGTGAAGTTCTCCTGCAAACCCACCCGCTCAGGCCAGCGCCGCAATAACCGCGAACAAAACCGGTGAAATGTGCTCACCCGTACACGAACCCCACCCAGCATCCGCTCCACACGCTCAGACATCTCACGCGCTGCCTTGTTCGTAAAGGTCAGCGCCAGAATACTGTCCGACGCAACCCCGCGCTCAAGCAGACGGGAAATCCTGTGAGTAATCACGCGGGTCTTGCCCGAACCCGGCCCGGCCATCACCAGCAACGGACCCTCAAAATGCTCCACAGCCTCTCGCTGCGCCGCCGTCAGCTGCTCTGACATCACTGAGCCTTCAAATGACGATCCGCAAACTTCACGTACTGCTGCCAGTCATAGTCCGTAACATCGTGCTCCCCCGAACGAATGTGATATCCCACATCCGTCTGCAACGGCATGTCCAGACCAGGCATCGCCTCACTCGGCATCCCAACGCGACCAAACAGACGGTACACCACACCAGCATGCCACAGACTCAGGTACTCGCCACGAGGATCCGCCCACTGATCCTCAACCGCACTCGCCACATAAATCGGCCGCGGAGCCGCGAGCGCGATCAGCATGTGATGATCGACCGGCAATGCACCTTCGTTCCCATTGTACTTCCGATGATTCACACAAAACCAGTGCGGAAATGACTTGTTAATCCGCCCAACCGTTTCACCAAATGCTCGCCGACTCAATGCCGCTCCACCACACCCCGAATTGTTCGATATCACCATCGCAAAACGAGGATCCGTCGCGCCAGCCCACAGTGACGTCTTGCCCAGACGCGAGTGTCCGAACACCGCCACTCGCTCCGCATCAATCCGCTTGTCCGACTGCAGCACATCCAAAGCCCGACTAAGCCCCCAGGCCCAGGCACTGATCGATCCACCCGCGTCACCAGCCCGCTCGCCAGCGACAGGCTGGCCCAGTGAATGAATGCCGTTCTGAAATCCGTCGTCAAAGTCCGGATCAATGTCGCCGTAATAAATCGTTACCAGGCCATACCCGGCCTTCACAATCCGCTCCACTGACCAGCGACTGGCTTCGCTGCCTCGAGTCGCCTCAGTCGCACGATTATTCTCAATACCCAACTCGCGATTGTTCCGCACCCACGATTCCGTAATGTGCAGTCGCGGATCCGACTCAATCGCCTGGTTGCCATTGAAATTCAATCCCAGAAATGCCGGGACCCGACCCTCAGCAGCAACCGGAGTATACATCAGCAAGTCCATCTGCGGACCTGCATCGTCGGCCGTGAAATACACCGTTAACTCACGCCGATGGGCCAAACCACCTATCGCATCCGGCACCTCAGAACGCAGCTTTGTCCGCAACTGCACCCGAAAATCAGGCAGCCGACCAAACACATGCTGCTCAAACAAACCCAGCACCTCACCACGCCGCTGCTGCCACTGCTGCGGAGTCGTCACCGGCCGACCAGATAAGTCCGTCAATAAATCCGGCAGAATGTACGCCGGCACCCTGGCCTCGTCATAGTTCGCCTCCTGTGCCAGCACGGAAGACAAAATGGCCGGCACACACAAGAAGTACCACAACACCAAATGACACAAGGCACTACGAATCATGACGACACCCGCGAGGGAATTCGGTGGACGCAGACAGTCCACGTATCATGACCGAATACAGCCCGCAGGTGAAGCGATCCAATGACTGTCTCAGCGAACTCCCGCTCGCTGTGCCGGCAAACCTGTCGCAGACGGTGAAACACTGCCCTGCCGCGGAGGACCTGGCTGCAGATAACTGGCCGGACGCACAAGCACACCTTGATGCACTTCCGCCGATACAGCAGCCGGCTTCGCAGAAGACCGGTTGCTCCCTCGACTCACCGACTTCGCCGACCGTCGAAATATCGAACGCATCCACTCCGGAGTTCGCAGTTCGGCTGTCGGCAGCCGGTCAAATGTCTCCTCCACACCCTCCCGCACATTCACAAATGCCCGCTTCACCACAGATTCCGCAGCCACCGGTGACCGACTGACCGTTCCGCCCCACGCCGGAGCCTGCTGGGGAACTCCCGGATTTGTCCAGTTCTCATACCGCAGTTCAGGAGCACTATGGGGCGCGGCAGCGCGAGCCACCGATGCCGTTCGCGATGGCACCCGAGGTACTGTCACCGTCGGTAGAGCCACAACCGGCTTCACCGCGGCAGCAGCTGTCACCGGAACCGTCGCACGAGGCAACCTGGACTGCGGCTGAAGCGGCTCAGCAGGAATCAATGGAACAGCCTGCTCAGCAGCCTCAACTGCACCGGCCTCCGCACCACCATCACTGGGCACCAATTCAGGCAGCACAGGAGCAAAATCAGCTGACCCTGAGGCTCCCGGCACTGACACAGCACCGTCCGGCACCGCCGGCGGTGGCGAACCAGGCACAGCAGGCAGCAATGGCTGATCAGCAGATGCACCCCCTGCCGGAAAATACTCCATCTGCACAGAACCGACTGGCGGATCAGGACGCTGCACATGTGGCCGAGACGGACGCGCTGACACAGCAGACTTCGCCCCCGGAACGACAGCCGGAACCGAGGACTTCAACCTAACCTGCGGCGGCTTAGGCGCAGCAGCACTCGCGCGAGCCTCAGCCAATGCCGCCTCACTCGCCTCAAGTCGCTGCGTCAACAACTCAACCTGACGCTTCAATGCCTCTAGCTGACCCAGTACATCACCGTTGTTCACCGTGACATTCACCGGAATGCTGACGGTCGCAGGAGACTGCTGCAAATGAACAACCGCCTCCTTCGAAACCTCCACCCCCTTTGCCGTGGACGACTCCATCTGCTCCGACATCTCAAACTGCACATTCGCGTCGTCGTACGGTCGAGCAACTGTCGAGTGCTGCGCAGGCTCGGCAGAAATCAATTCGAATACCTGCGTCTCAACAGGCTGATCAGTCGCCGCACCGGGTGACTCTGCACCCTCAACAGGCTCCTCCACTGACTGACTCAGACTCGCCGGACGGAACACTGCCGGAGTCTCATCTGTGGCCGACAAACTCCGCAGACGATCCGGCAGCTGCCCCAAATAAACAATATCGCTGCCAGCATCGAACGAATCGGATTCGCCAGTCTCGGATTTTTCCGGACCCGTAATTGTGCTGCCAGCCTCGCGAGACATGAACAAGGCGACAGCTGAGCCGCTAATCACGGCCACTGACAAACCAGCCAGCAGATTACGAACCGTGCTCAGATGCGAAATGTTAGGCAAACCGTCCATCGTGAGCACTTCCAGTCCAAAATAATGGACCGCCCGCGACGTACACCCCCCTTGGCGCGTTCGCTGAAACAGCCCGTGTTAAGGAAATCGACTGGCGGGATACCCCGAATTCACCTCAAAATCCTCACAACCACCACGATCAACAGAAAAACAACAATCCGCACCATCCGGTCCCCCCGGTTGAACCCCATCAGACCCGTAAATCACCACTTGCCAGCAACCACCCGTGCCTCCGCATCCGCACTTCAAAACCCCACTAACTCCGGCGTAACTTGCAACGCAAGCCGCCAATCAGCAAAATCCGCTGCAAGTAAGCTTACAATCAGCCGAAACAGGAACTCAGCAGCGCGCAGTTCGGTAGGGGCCTTCGTCGTCGCACTGCAGCAGCATGAGGCGGGGAATTGCGATGTCGACCGGAGTCCAGACAGCCAGTCCGCAGCAGAAAAGTGCCGGAGTCGAAGCACTTGGCGACCTGCCGCCGCGCAATCGCGTTTGCCTTTGGCACGGGCTGTCTGTCAGCGGCTTGTGCAAATTTCTCAGCCTGAAACCCGAAATCACCGCGCGCAATCTCGATCGCCTCGTGTCAGCCGGACTCCTGACCGGCTACAACAGCCTGATGAATGGCCTCGAAAGTCTCATCTACGGCGGACGCATCGCTCGCACACCAATTAGCGATCCGCCCATCTTCATCCTTGGGCACTGGCGCAGCGGCACCACCATGCTGCACAACCTCATGACCCTCAACCCCAGATTCACATTCCTCAACCTCTACGAATGCCTGTTTCCGGGACACTTCCTGCTCACACAGAAAATCAATGCACCACTGACGGAATGGCTGCTGCCCAGAAAAAGACCCATGGACAACGTCGAAGTTTCGTGGTCCGCCCCCCAGGAAGACGAAGTCGCACTCGCCGTCTGGACCACCCTGTCTCCTTACCTCATGCCCGCCTTCCAGGGACGAATGAGCGTTTACGAACGATTCCTTGACCCGGCGGAAATGACTGAAACCGAACGCCGCATCTGGAAAGATGCCCTGCTCACGCTGGTGAAGAAAGTGGCCCTGCGGCGCAAGGGAATCTGCGTCATGAAGTCCCCGACCCACACCTATCGCGTCCCCACGCTAATGGAAATGTTCCCGGACGCAAAGTTCGTATACATCTGCCGTGACCCGCGAGCCGTCTATCAGTCCACCATTCACCTGCGGAAGATGATGTTTGCAGAAAACACCCTCGGCAACCTGCGTCCGGAAGTCTGGTCCGAGGAAACTCTGTACCTGTACGAAAAATCGGTTCGCCGCTTCGAAGACACCAAACACCTGATCCCGGAAGGAAATCTGTTCGAGCTGAAGTTTGAGGACCTCGAAAAAGCCCCGGCCGACATACTCGAAAAAATGCACGCCTCACTGAACCTGCCCGGCTGGGACGAAGCTGAAGCCCCCATCCGCAAAGTCGTCTCCGGGTTCTCCACTTACCGCAAAAACTCCTACCGAATTGACACCGATACCATCCAGATGCTCGAAACACGCCTCCGCTGGGTCTTCGATCTGTACGGCTATGCCCTCACTCAGGGCGACTCCGCCGCCGCCTGATTCGCACCCACGCCACCCGACCCAGACCCAACGTCGCTCCACGAAAGACAACATCGCCACACCGCTGCCCGCCGCAATCCCCACCCCCGAACACCTTCATTCCCGTTCAGGCATGGTTCAGATTTGCTCCCCGGCGTTTATCCGTCAAAATCCGTGTTCATCCGTGGCGAGGAAAACTTCCGTGGCAAACCACGCTGCCCCCTGGTTTCGCCGGAACTTGCCCACCGCTGCACCGTCCCAGGGAAACCGCAATTCAGCAACGACTTCACGTCACGTCGCCGCAATTCTGCTGGCAGTCGCTCAATCGCATCCCGCAGCATCTCTTGGGGGCATGCTGATCCAGAAATGCCAGCAGTAAACTCTCATCCCTGATACCCGCCCCCCGCACAATCCAGCCAGTCGCCTTGTGAATCAGATCCTCCGCATCATGCAGCAGTCTGCGTCCGAGCAAAAAGGTATCGGTCAGATCGCCATGCCGGATGAAATGCTGAGTCGACACGATCGCGATGCGTCGCTCCCAAAGATTCTGCGACTCCGCCAGTCTGAACAGCGGTTCTCTGGCCTTGTGCTGCAAAAAACTGCCCACCACATAAGGTGCAAAACAATCCACCAAATCCCAGTTGTTGATGAACCGCGTCCTGCCCAGATAGTAGTAGTACAATTCTTGCCGCGGCCGCTCACCGGATTTTGCCATCTGCAGTACCATCACCAGCAACGCCAGATGTTGCTCTTCATAAATCGCAGAGCTCAGCAGAAGCCCAATTTCCTGCAGTGGCAGCCCACGCAGCTCATGGGCCAGCAACCGCTTCGCTGGAACACGCACGCCAATAAAAACTTTCTTCTCACCATACTGCTCCGGACCCGTTCGAAAGAAACGAGCTGTGAACGCTGCGACTTCCGGCGCTGACAGCACATGCAGCTTTCACTTCGCCAGCTCAGCAGAGATCGAATCGCTCTTCACACTGCCTCCTGCCACGCCACTACAAAAATGGCCGTCACTGCGGCTCAGGCGTCACGGCCCAACACACCAGAGCGCCTCGCCACTGCGGCCAGTTATCCGCGGCTGCAACACCCGACAACACAAACAGCACAGCCAGCAGGCAATAGAATTCGGGCTCACCAACATCGGTCTGCACTTTCAGCCAAAAATCCATCCATAGCCCACAACCGGCAGGCTGCCGGCTGCTCACTTCGCCGCAGCACGACTGCTGGTAATGCCCGCCGTCGGAAAGTCCGCCGGGATCGGAATCGTCACCTTACCCGTCGCTGACCACTCCGTACCACGCAGCAGACTGGTGATAAATCCCACACACTCCTGAGAATACTCGGCATGGCCCATCGGAGTATGAAAGACGCGACCCTGACCGTACTGAATCGTCATCAGCATCGGCTCGTGACGACCAGTAATCTGAGATTCCGCAGTAGCCAGAATCTGCATGTTCTTCGCCGGACCACGCAGCTTGTCGTACAGCTCGTCCTTCGCATGCAGCCACTCCAGCGGCATCCCCTGCACAATCGGATGCTCACGATCCCGAATGACAATCTTAAACTCAATCTGCGGGCCATGGTTGCCGCCATTGCCAGGACTCTCGTCCCGCACCAGCTTTCCCTGCTTGTCAAAGTATACGTAAGGCCCTGACTTCTCGTTCCGACCACCCCAGCCACCAAGCCCGATCATCTCGTTGTACGCCGGCCAGTCCGGAAAGGAATTGTCGGCAGCATGCACCACCACAAAGCCACCACCCTCACGCACAAACTTCTCAAAATTGTCGCGAGTCTCCGCAGGCCACGGTGCAGCCCCATGACCAAAATTTGACAGCACAACCTGATAAGCCGCAAAATTCGGACGGAAGTTCGGGTCGCTGCCCTACGGAGCTGCCGTTGCCGTGTCCACTGTAAAACGACCGGACTGCTGCAGATACGATTTCATCATCTGAGTCGTCTTCGGCCAGACACCATGATTGTTCTGACCATCCACGATCAATACCCGTATCGGCTCAGTCGCCAGCACTCCCGAAACCGTCAGCAGGACGGCACCAGCCCACGCCATAATTCCACGAGCCAAACGCAACATCTTCCGACTCCACCTGTCAGAACCATCACCCAAAACACCTGCACAACCTTCCGCCAGCCGCCAGAGTACAGAGTCCGGGCTGTTTAGGGAAATGAAGCCCGATACCAGCCATACAACAGCAGGAATGACGGTGAATACCGTTCGGGATCCGCCGCCGTCGCCACGTCCAGATCACTCAGACTGACCCATTCCACCGCCGTCATTTCTCCGGCATCAGGACTAAGCGACTGATCCGTCACCGTGCGATACAGCACCGTGAATTCCCACGATGTCTCCGCACACGCCCCAAATTTCTGCAGCCGCTCCAGAGACACACCCGTGATCCCCAACTCCTCCTGCAACTCACGAGGCGCTGTCTCGTCATAAGTTTCACCCGCAGATACATGCCCCGAACACGACGATGTCCAGACGTTCGGAAATTCCTCCTTCAACGGGGATCTGCAATGAATCAACAGCCACCCTCGAGAATCAAACACAAAGACATGCACCGCTCGATGCAGCAGCAACTGGCGATGCACCGCACTGCGACCCAGCGGATACAACACCTCGTCCCGCTTGTTCACAACATCAAAAAGCTCTTCCGACACTGACAACAGCTCCCACCGCATCAATCACCCCCGCCACACGCCCCTGGGAACTCACCAGGGGCGATCGGAGGCCTCAACGACATGCTGCCGTCGCACCAAATCCACCACGCGGGCCACACCGGACAAAACCGAGGGCAAACATCACAGCGACGCGTTCACTCAGGGACTAATGACAGTTCGCCACGCCCTGCAGGATATGCGGCCGCAAACAGCCGCCGGACACACCGCCACGACGCACACATCACAGCTTCGGCACCCGCGTCGCCGCTTCACTGCGACGACCAGACGGGTCCCACAGCCGGTCACCCACGTTGAAACCGAAACCAAGGTTCAGCTCCGTCTGAGCACGCTGAGCCCACGGAGTACCCGGATGATCCGTAACCACCGCCTGCATCCGCTCAATCGATGCCGTCTCTTCCGTCTTGATCATCTCCAGATACTCATCACGAGTCAGCTTCATCTGAAACGCCTTCGCCAGACGATCAAACTGCTGCTCGTCCGGAACAATCGGCTTACCACCCCACCAGAAATTCCACTCGTTGGATTTCGGATTCTTCGGCGCGGGCATGTTGTTCGCATGCTGATCCATCGCCAGCAAATACTGATACAGTCGCAGCCGGAAGACATACAACTGAGCCAGCGCCAGATCATAGCTGGCTCGCCAGCGCAATGACGCCTCCTGAGAACGCAGCGCCTTGATCGATTCAAGCTCGCCAATCGCCACCTGACACAGATTCATCGAACGAGCCGCCTTGCCGACCTCCGCTGCCGCGTCCTGACGAAAATCCGGCAACAACAACCGGAAATGCTCGTTCCTCAGACTCAGCTGCGGATCATGAGCACTGAACAGCAGCTTGTCCTCGTTCGGATTTAATGTCGAAATCACACTCCAAAGCACCGCGCGGAAACGACTGGCACTGCGCTGCTGAACATAGGCAGGTCGAGCCAGCAAATCAGGCTGATACTCACGCATCGCCAGAAAATCATACTTCCGCCGATCATTCGCACCCATCCCCACCAAAGTCGTCTCTTCACCCGGCAAAACAAAGAAAATCCCGCCGGTCTCACGAGCTATTCGGACCTGCTCGTAAGGACCAAACCCCGAATTCTGCACGTCCCAGCGAGTATGCAGGCCGTTCCACTGCAGACATTCAGGAAACGGTGTCTCCGGACCACGCCGAATCCGAATCCAAAACTCCTCCTTCGTCGGCTCGTCCACCCAGCGCTGATGAGCATACGGAAAACCAAAAGTGCTCTCGCGGCCAAGGAAGTACACCGGAGCCCTGGCATTGCGAGCCTGAGCAACCGCCTCCTCAACAAACTGACCGTCATCCCCCGATTCGTCCGAAACCACAATCACCGCCAGCTTGCGCTTGCCACGCACCGCCGTCGCCTTGTACTTGTTGATCACCAGAGCAATCGACTGACACATGTTCTCCTGACCGCTCTGGTCCACCGGCACCTTGTCAATCGCCGCCTTCACCTGCTCTATGTCCGAAGTCGGTCGCGGAGTCCACTCGTGAACCTCAGCACCGTAACTGGCCACCACCGTCAGCAGCTGGTCACTGCCACCCTTCTTCACATCGGCGTCCTGCTTCGCAGCAATACCCAGCTCTTCATACACCCGATGATAGTTCTCACGAATCTCTTTCCGGTCATCCGCCAGACTGCCCGATTCGTCAAACAGCCAGACGACCGTCACTTTGCTCTGACGCATCATGCGGATCACTTCCTGAGTGATGATGCCCATGGCGGCGCCGTAGCCCTCCACCATCGCTCCCACTTCACCCGTGATCTCACCCTCACCCAGATCCTCTGCCAAAATCTCATCGGATGGCACCGCCAGCCCAGAAACGACCGGCCGAATACTCATCTCCTTCATCACGTTGGCCTGCTGTACGTTCACAGCAGTGGCCGCCGGCTGCGCCGCAGCCCCCACCGCCGTCGATGGTGTGCCTCCCGCAATGACGTTCAGAGTTTCAGCCGGCGCCGTGTCCAGTTGCAGATCGCGAGTCATCTCTTCCTGAGGAATCTCCTCGGAAAATACAGACTCAAGCATCAGATCCAGACCCTGCGACGCCACCACTCGCTGCATCAAGGCCAAACCAAACAGCACGCCCGAATTTAACAGAATCGAAACAACGACCGACGACAGATTCTTCCGCAACGCACCCGAAACAGGGATTTTCTCCAGCATGCCGTCAGCTCCTGGCCGCCTGTGAACCATTTTCGAGAATCCACAGCATGTATTATGCATCGCTGCAGGTGCCTGTTCAAGCCAAACTCGCCTGAAATGGCGTCCTGCTGCGGAAAAATGGCCAGCCTGACAGGGCGAGGACACCCCCGCCAGGGTGCACTCGGTCGACCCGCGTCGCCAGTCCTGCTAAGCTAAGTCAAGTGGGAGGGTTGCACCGCGAACCAGAGTCCCGGATCCATGAGCAGACAATCAGGTATTGAACCCCGCCTCCCCCAAAGTGCCGGCTCCAAAGGGATCGTTTATGCCCCTGTTTGAAATTGAAACTGAAGCCCACATCATGATCGGCTGGGCCAGCAGCCTCGAACAGGCAGAACATATCGCGGCCAAACACTACCCGGACGAAAAAATTCTCCGCATCACACGCCGCCCCCGCGACCTGTGGGTCATCTCCAAAGGACTGTTCGGACTGGGCGAAAAGTTCGAACCCTGCGACGTCGCCCGCGACTGCCTCTCTCGCGCCTCAGGCGACAAACTGCACGCCATCCGCCTCTACATGCTGGAAACTGGCGCCGATCTGAATGCCGCCCGCAAAGCCATCGAAGCCAACATGTCCGTCGGCTGGTAGCAAATTCCCCGCTTTCCCCTCGGTTTTCTCTCGCCAGATCCGCGAATTTCCCGTAGACTCCAGTGTTCGAGGAGCAACTCGTGAATTCGTAAAGCAAACGGCAGCAAACGCTGGACAGGTCGGCCCGCAACGGCCACGGCCTCAAAAAAATACGGCGTTGTTACAACCTGTCCCCGGCGTTACGCCCCAGATGACTCCCCGGATCCCGCCATCACCACTGTTGACCCGCAGAACAAAAGCGAACTCCGACATGTCACAGCCTGTGCTGCAGCTCCCCGGTGAAACTCGCGATTCACTGCTGGCCTACCGCCGTCTGGTGCGACGGATCAAACTGGCCGAAACTCTCTTCTCGGCCCTCTGCGGTGTCCTCGTCTCCTGGCTCCTGCTGTTCGTCGCCGAACGATTCATCGACACCTCCGCAATAGCCCGCACCACAACCCTCGTTCTCGGTACCCTCGGATTCACACTGCTGCTGCCCGCACGCCTGCATCGCTGGTTCTGGAAAACTCGCCAGCTCGAGCAGGTGGCTCTGCTGCTAAAACGTCGCCACCCAGCCATCGGTGACCAGCTGCTGGGTGTGGTCGAACTGGTCCACAACGGCTTGCCTGCAACAACAAGCGTGCGTCTCGCCGAGGCGGCAGTTGATCAGGTCAATCAGACCGTTAAAGGCTGCGATTTTGCCGACGCGGTCCCACAGCCGCGACATCGCCGCTGGGCCCTGCTCACCGCTGTCCCCGCAGCACTCGCTCTGCTCCTGTTCGCCCTCGTCCCCGCCGCCGGCTGGAACACCACACTGCGCTGGCTGCTGCCATGGTCATCCATCCCGCGATATACGTTCGCCACAGTGCAGCCTGTCCCCCGGTCACTGGTCCTGCCCCACGGTGAAGATGTCCAGTTCCAGCTGCAGCTGCAGGACCAGTCCCGCTGGCGACCAGTTCAGGCTTCAGCCGCAGTCTCCGGTCGCCGGCTGGCTGCGAGGCTCGATGCAGACCGGTACAGATTCAGTCTGCCCGGTCGCACTCAGCAGGATCTGCTCCAGCTTCGCGTCGGTGACTGGACCGGTCAGATTCAGCTCGACGTGGCCGAACGCCCGGAACTCAAGTCCGCCACCGCACTCGTCACCCTGCCAGCCTACCTGCAGTACAGCCGTCCGATACGGCTCGACATCCGCGGCGGCGCCGTGTCCATTCTCAAAGGCTCGCAGGCCACGATCGAGGCCGAAGTCAGCCGCGATCTCCACAGTGCTTCGATCAATGGCCAGCCCGCCAGCGTACAAAAATCCGTGCTGCAGTCAGCTCAGCGATGCGTCACCGCCGCTGAATCGCTCGAACTGCAGTGGCAGGACGTGCTCGGACTCGCTGCCCGCACGGCCTTCAAAGTGCAGGTCAATTCCGTCGATGACCGACAGCCGGATGTGCAGCTGAAAGCACTCGAACCGCAGGCCGTCGTGCTCGATACCGACGCCGTGAAATTCGATATTCAGTCACGCGACGATTTCGGACTGCGACAGGTCGGAATCGAATGGCGCGGTATTGCCGATCCGGTCAATAACCCCGAACCACAGCAGGGCAGCCGACTGGTCGAACAAGGCTCGCCCGAACGACTGAAAATGGCTGGACAAACCGTTTTCTGCGCCGCCACAGAAAAGGTCCCCGCACAGACTCTGGAACTGCGTGCCTGGGCCGAAGATTATCTCGCCGGCCGCGGCCGAGTCTACTCGTCACCCATTGTTATTCACGTCATGACGGCCGAACAGCATGCCGTCTGGCTGATGGAGCAGCTGCGTCGCTGGGCCGGTACCGCCGACGACGTCTACGAAGAAGAAATGCGTCTGCACGATGTCAATCGACAGATCCGGCAAATGTCGGCCGAGCAGTTTGATCAGCCATCGGTGCGACGACAGATTGAACAGCAGGCGGCCGCTGAAAAAGCCAACGGACAGCGACTGGACGCTGTCGTCATGCAGGGAGAAGACCTGATCCGTCAGGCCATGCGGAACCGCGAAATCCTCGCCGGACATGTCGAAACATGGGCACAGGGACTGCAGCAGCTGCAGGATATTTCCCAGAACCGGATGCCGTCGGTCGCCAAACTGCTGTCACAGGCCGCAGCCTCGCGATCAGCAGCGGCCCCTCAGCCCAAAGGCAACCAGACTCCCACCATCACCGATGTCGAATCCGGCTTGAGTGCCCCGGATCAAAAACTGGCCGAACAGCAGCAGCCGGGCAGCAAACCCTCCAGTTCAAAACTCGGTCTGCCCTCAACCGTCGTGCAGGGTGGCCCCCAGCCTCCGCAGGGCCAAAACCAGCCGCAAGGTGATCAGCCAATGGACCAGTCGGTACACCAGCAGGCCGATCTGCTGGCCGAGTTCCTGAAAGTTCGCGAACAGCTGCAGATGATTCTCGACGATCTGGAAGACAGCACTTTCGTAAAGCGTTTCAAAGCCGCTTCGCGTGAGCAGCTGGCAGTGGCCGAAGGCCTGAACAGATCACTCTATGACAGGTTTGGCGTGCAGTCCGGCAAAGCCGGCCTGCTAGTCGACAAAGCCAACGGCTCTGCGGCCACCCGCGAAACTGCCCAAAGTCAGAAACTGCGTATTATCCAGGATGATCTCCAGGCTTACGCCGACCGCCGCAACGAAGCCAAAGTCGTACGCATCCTCAAAGAAATGGAAGATCAGGAGGCGGTCGCCAAAGTCGCAGCCATCGGCGACATCATTCGCAGTAATCGCACTGGCGAATCAATCTCACGCGCTGAACTCTGGGCCGATACACTCGATCGCTGGGCCGAAGAACTGGTCTCGCCCTCAAAATGCGGTCAGTGCAAACCCGGCAACAGTGCCAGCCTGCCGCCCGAGGTCATTCTGGAAGTCATGCGAATTCTGGAAGGTGAAATGGATCTCCGCGAACAGACTCGCGCCGCTCAAAAAACCGTCGATGATTCCGCACGCTGGACGCCGTCCGTCCGCGAACTCTCCGCCGTACAGCAAAGCCTGTACGAACGAGTCTCAGACGTGATCACCGACATTGAAGCCCTGCCTGACGGAGCTGAAAAATTCGGCCGCGAAATCGGCCTGCTGGAAGCCGTCGGTCACGCCATGGGCGATGCATGGACACAGTTGCAGACTCCCCGCACCGACGGTCCCGTGATCGCCGCCGAGACTGAAGCAATCGAACTGCTGCTGCAGACCCGCCGCGCGAACCCGCGCAGCGGCGGAGGCGGTGGTGGTTCCAGCCCAGGCGGTGGCGGCAGCGGTTCCACAGACCGCGCAGCCCTCGAACACTTCGGGCCGGATGCAGATGCCGCTGCTGTTGTTCAGGAACGCGGTGTCCGACAGACAACCGGAAACACCAGCGAAGAGATCCCGGCTGAGTATCGTGAAGGAATTGATGCGTTCTTCAACGCAATTGATGGACGCTGAATATGCCGCTGCAGGTCAGAATTACCGACAACGACGTACTGCTCTACGAAGGCCAGTTGCAGGGGCCTCTGGAATTCGGACGACAGCAGCAGGGTGAACAGGGGCCCGGCTCTGTCGCAACCTCCAGCGGTGTCACTCGCATCGTCATGGCGTCACGGGACAACAAAAAAGTGGCCCGGCGACAGCTGCAGGCCGCCCTCAGCGGTGCAAATGCCGTACGGCTGACTAACATCAGCACGTCAGTCGATGTGCGCAGCGACCAGGGCAGCTCGCTGGAAGCCGGCAGTAGCGGCGAATTCTCGTTGCCCGTCACTCTCCAGTTCGCCTCCGGCCACACTGTGGTGCTCAGCCCCCCACAGACCATCTCCGAAGAAGACTCCGGACTGGAAAGCCTCGCAAGCATCAGCATGGCCCCCGGACAGATGCTGGATTTTTCTGACGAGTTTGCGCGGCCAATGCAGATCGAAGATGTCGCTTCTGACTACGGCCTGTCAAATATCCTGCGAGTCCTTCAGGAGACGATGGGGGTCTTCCGCAATGCTCGAAATGCCGAAGGCCTGTACGCCGCAGCCGTCAATGGCGCCGTTCGCGTTGTGGGTTTCGATGCAGCTCGAGTCCTGCTTTACATCAACGGTCAGTGGGTGCAGGTCCGCGAACTGCACTCAGATGGTCGCCCCTGCAGTGCCTTTGTGCTGCAGGAAGTCCTGCAGCACTGTCGCACTTTTTGGACGTCGGGCACATACCGCCCCACCGCCAGTGTGGCCAGCCTCGACGCCGTCATCGCCTCGCCCATCGTCAGTCGCGAACGCCGCGTCCTGGGAGTTCTTTACGGCGAGCGAACGCCGGAAAGTCAGCTCAGCATGGCAACCGAAATCTCCAGACTGGATGCCAACCTGATGGAACTGCTGGCCTTCTCCGTCGCTGCCGAACTGGATCGCCAGCATCAGGAAGCAGAATCCCAGCGAAATCAGACCCTGTTCGCCCAGTTCTTCTCCTCCAGCCTCGCTAAACACCTCAAAGACAACCCCGATCTGCTGGCTGGTCAGGAAGTTGAAGTCTCTGTCATGTTCTGTGACATCCGCCGCTTCAGTGCCATCAGCGAAGTTGTGGATGCACAAACCATCTTTTCATTCATCAACGATGTCATCGGAGCAGTCTCCGAGTGCATCGATGCTGAGGGTGGCGTCATCGTCGATTATGTGGGCGATGCCGTGATGGGCATGTTCGGAGCTCCCCAGGTACAGTCGGATCACGCCGTCCGGGCCACTCGAGCCGCTCGGGCCATGCTTGGTCGCCGCGCCGCCCTCACCGCCAAATGGCGCCCTGTCATCGGCGAAGATGTCGATTTCTCCATCGGCATCAATACCGGAAAAGCCCGCGCCGGGAACTCTGGATCCGCCTACCGCTTCAAATACGGTCCGCTTGGACGAGCAGTCAATCTGGCCAGCCGCATTCAGGGAGTCACAAAACAACTGCAGACCCGCATCCTGCTGTCACAAGCCACCGAACAAAATCTGGGACCCGAATTTGTTCGCCGCAGACTGTGTCGTGTGCGAGTCGTCAATATGCACGAACCCGTGGAACTGTTCGAACTCAATGACGACGGCTCGCGCGAACTGAATCAGCGATACGAACAGGCCCTGCTGCTGTTCGAACAAAATGATCTGAAAAAAGCAGCCCGCCAGCTCGGCGAGATACTCGAAGCATGGCCCGATGACGGCCCCACACTCGTACTGCTGTCTCGAGTCGTCAGTGCCATGCTGGAAGGTGGCGCACACACCGATACCGTCTGGAACCTCGGTCGCAAATAACGGCCACCACGCCAGCACCACCCCCAAAACGCGAATGGCCCGCGGCAGATTAAATCTGTCGCAGGCCATTCGCGCGTCGGTCAGTCAGCTGAACTGCTTCAGCCAGCCTTCGCCCCGGACTGAGCGTCCCGGCGGATCGCATCATAGATTTCCTGACGATGCACAGAAACATCCCGTGGAGCTTCGATGCCGATACGCACCTTGTCTCCACGGACTTCCACGATGGTTACACGAATGTTGTCACCAATCACAATTGTTTCGTCGCTCTGACGTGATAGTACCAGCATAAGGCTCTCCTTCGTTGCTGAAAATCGACCCTGCACAGACAGAAATTCAGCGGATTTGCATCGCCTGTCACAGGTGCACGGATCGGCAGGAAACGCAGGCACGCGAAACAAGGCGCAGTCGGTACAGCCGGCACAGACGTCCCACGAATGTCAATGAAAATCCGAGCCCAGGACAAAAAATCTCGGTGCCCTGCATGCTGCAACCGTTACAGCCGGACCAGACACGAGTTTCCCGGAAATTTCCGCGGTTTCATTCAGTCCCACTGAAGCCCGGCCAGCTATTTTCCCCGACGACCGCCACCCCGCGCACCCCCGGAACTTTTCCCGCTGCCCGCCGCTCGGCCACGTCCACCACTACCACCACGCCGAGCAAATCCAGGAGAATCTGCCGACTCCTCCTCAGGAACCGGCTCACCCATCTTCTTCTTCAGCTCATGAATCCGGTCGCGCAGCTGCGCCGCACGCTCAAACTGCAACTGCTCAGCAGCCTCCAACATCTCCCCTTCCAGCTCACGCAGATACTCCTGAGTCACAAACTGAGACTCACTGGCCGCTCCCGCTGCCGAACGCTCCACCTGACGCGCCTCAATCTCCTCCTCAATACCCCGCCGAATCGCCTTGCGAATCGTCTCAGGAGTAATCCCGTTTCGCTCGTTATACTCCAGCTGCAGCGCCCGCCGACGATTCGTCTCGTCAATCGCCCGCTGCATGCTCTCAGTCACTGTGTCCGCATACAAAATCACCCGCGCATTCACGTTTCGAGCCGATCGGCCAATCGTCTGAATCAGACTGGTCTCGCTCCGCAGAAAACCCTCCTTGTCCGCGTCCATGATCGCCACCAGCGACACTTCCGGCAGGTCCAGACCCTCACGCAGCAGATTCACACCAATCAGCGCGTCATACTTCCCCTCACGCAGCTCTCGCAGAATCTCCACCCGCTCCACCGCATTCAGCTCAGAATGCAGCCATTGACACCGAACTCCCTCCTCCTTCATAAAGCGAGTCAAATCCTCCGACAGCCGCTTCGTCAGTGTCGTCACCAGCACCCGATCCCCCATCCCCGAACGCTCACGAATCTGCTCCAGCAAATGCGGCACCTGACCGCGAGCCGGTACGACGTGGATCTCCGGATCCACCAGACCCGTCGGACGAATCACCTGCTCCACCACCTCGCCGTCCGTCTGATCCAGCTCCCAGTTACCCGGCGTCGCTGAAACCAGCACCCGATACGACGGCTTCGAATTCCACTCGTCAAACTTCAGCGGCCGGTTGTCCTTCGCCATCGGCAGCCGAAATCCATGATCCACCAGCGTCGTCTTCCGCGCATGATCGCCCGCATACATCGCTCGAATCTGCGGTACCGTCACATGCGACTCGTCCACAAACAGCAGAAAATCCTCAGGAAAAAAGTCGTACAGCGTGTACGGCGCTTCACCGGGCTTCCGACCCGCCAGCGCCCGACTGTAGTTCTCAATCCCCGGACAAAATCCCGTCTCTTTCATCAGCTCAAGGTCATGACGAGTCCTTGCGGCCAGCCGCTGCGCCTCCAGTAACTTCCCCTCCTGCTGAAACACCTTCAGCGTCGCGTCCAGCTCCTCCCGAATCTCATCCAGCGCCGCATCAATACGACTTTGCGGCAATACAAAATGCTTGGCCGGATAAATGTAAATCTCACGCAGCGACTGCGATTCCCGACCCGATACCGGGTCAATCATACTCAGCTTCTCAATCTCATCACCCCACAGCTCCACCCGATACGCAAACTCCTCATACGCCGGCCAGATCTCAATCACATCACCCCGCACCCGAAATTTGCCCCGCGCAGGGTCAAAATCGTTCCGGTCATACTGAATGTCCACCAGCCGCAACAACAGACTGTCCCGATCCACCTGCTGACCCACATGCAGCGGCACCATCATCGCCAGATAGTCCTTCGGCGAACCCAGACCGTAAATACAGCTCACCGTCGCCACCACGATCACATCACTGCGACTGACCAGCGCACTGGTCGCCAGCAAACGCAGACGATCAATCTCCTGATTGATCGATGCGTCCTTCTCGATGTAAATGTCCCGCTGCGGGATATATGCCTCCGGCTGGTAATAATCATAATAACTGACGAAGTACGTCACCGCATTCTGCGGAAAAAACTCGCGAAACTCAGAATACAGCTGCGCCGCCAAAGTCTTGTTGTGAGACAGCACCAGCGTCGGACGCTGCACCCGCTGTATCACATTCGCCATCGTAAACGTCTTGCCCGATCCCGTCACTCCCAGCAACACCTGAGTCCTGCGATTGTCCCGCACACCCGCCACCAGAGAATCAATCGCCTTCGGCTGGTCACCAGCCGGTGCAAACTCGCTGTGCAGCTGGAACTTCTGATCCATCTGAAACATTACTGCCCCGCAGTCTGCAAACCGTTCGCCCACTCCACCGCGTGACGCAGAGCCTCGTCCGCCGACAGCACCGCCGACAGATCTCCACCCGGAACCAGTCCGTCCCGCTGATCACGCTGCTTCAGCCACGCCGAAAACTGCTCGTCCGTCTGCACCACCACATGACCCTCAGAAGGCTTCACTCCCCAGTCGTCCTCAGCCTTCAAATCCGGATAACGATGAATGTTCACACCGCTCGGACGCACATAACCGGCTGTCGTCAGCTTCATTGCCGAACGACCATTCTCCATCCGCACCACCGTCTGCACACTCCCCTTGCCAAAACTGCGCTCACCCATCACCACTGCCCGCTCCCGGTCCTGCAACGCCGCAGATAACACCTCACTCGCCGATGCCGACTGCCGGTTAATCAGCACCGCCAAAGGCAAACCCGGAGGAACCTCAGTACCGGACTTCGCATCCCACACCCGCTCCTTCACCGCTCGACCACTCATCGACACAATTCGGCCACTCTCCAAAAACATATCCGCCACCTCAATCGCCGTGTCCATCAGACCACCAGGATTGGAACGCAGATCAACAATCAATGCCTCCGGCTTCAGCTCAGCAATCTCACGCAACGCCGAACGGAATTCCCCCGTCGTCACCCGACTGAAATGAGCCATCCGCAAATAGGCCACCGGCCTGGCACCGTCCAGCAGCCACTTCCAGCCCGTCTCAGTTCGCGAAACACCCGTCACCGTCGGCATCTGTATCTTCTCACGCACCACCTCCAGCTTCGACAGCTCCGTCGATCCCGGATGCTGCACACCCAAAATTACCACTCGACCCAGTGGACCTGTAATCAGCTTCGAAACCTCACCAGGACTCAGCATGGAAACCTGAGTCCCGTCGACCTCCAGCAAAAGATCAGACGGCCGCACTCCCGCACGCCACGCCGGCGAATCACGCAGCACCGTCGATATCTCCAGACGACCCACACCCTGCTGCACCTGAATCCCGACTCCCACAAATTCCTGCTCCAGATACTGCTCAAAACGACCCAGCTCCTCAGGAGGCACCCAGGTGGAATACTGGTCCAGCTCCTTCAGCATCCCGCGAATCGCTGCATCCACAAGCTTGCGGCGATCAACCTCGCGGACATACTGAGTATCCACCTGCTCGTATGCCTCCGCCAGCAAACGCATCAACTCAAAATCCTGCCGCGCTCGCTCGGCTGCCGTCGGAGGATCGTCCGCTATGACCAGCCCGTGCGGAAACAACCGCAGCATCACAGCCGCCAACAGCACAATTCCACATGACCATCGCATCTGCTCGCTCCACACCAGCTCGGTTCACTTCCGCCAGACACACCCGGCCTGCCGTCAGCCGGTGAACTGACCGCAAAGTCTATAGTTCACCGCCACAGACGGAAAGCCGCGCCACGCCCCCCCAGTGCCCAGAACCACAAACGACGAAAAAACAACCAAACACCCAGAACCCGGATTTTTGCAACTCACCGCAGAACGAATCGCTCACCCGCAAATTCCCCACAGACCCCGCGTCTCACGCCCCCCCCAAGAAACAGCCCGGAACACCATCATCAGCCCTGCTGACATCGTCCAACAACGCCCAGACCTCGACAGAGCAATCTCAACCCGGCAGTCAGCCCGCAAAACTCAAACCCTCCAGCAGTTTCAGCAAAATCAAAATCCACCGACCGCCGGCGTTTAAGACTCAGCCGCCGCTGCAAGCGTGATATCACCACACCTCCCGCCGCCACGCCGCCACGCCGCCACGCCACCCACGCCACCCACGCCACCCA